>Ga0209639_1000048_pt1 | contig 189738 bp, 159 predicted proteins | sample EPASupsiteHSE605_FD_187268 | JGI IMG/M metagenome (GOLD analysis project Ga0209639, IMG submission 187268) | Bioremediated contaminated groundwater from EPA Superfund site, New Mexico - Sample HSE6-05 (SPAdes) (version 2) | ecosystem: Environmental > Aquatic > Deep subsurface > Groundwater >... | reverse complement strand
ATTTCCCATGGAGCCTGCAGTCTGAGCCCTAACGTTATGATATCTTTACTATTCATGGTTTCCCTCGTCATTTGGTGTGGATTTGATCGTTTTATACATCAAATCCACACCAAATGACGAGGAGCCAAAATGGTTTATGTCGAGGCCTTACAGGACAATACGTTGAGTTTTCTTCCTCAAGCAAGAGTTTATGCTTCAAAGCAAAAGATGCATCTTAGAAGAACAGTGAAATTAGACCCTATGGCAGAATTCTATATATATGACCTCGTATATAGAAATAGAAATTCATTTAGGAAGAGTTTTTCGAAAAACAGAGAAAATTTCGGGTATCGTTTTGAATCGGGAAAAATATTACCAGCAAGAGAGAGCTACCGTTCTTTTCAAGCAGCAATAACAGGGGCATCTGATGAATATTCTTTTGGAGTTAAATTCGATATATCATCCTATTTCAACACAATTTATCACCATGATTTAGTCGCTTGGTTTAATGATGGTTCAAGAAGCGATGAAGACGTTAAAGGACTAGATACATTCTTAAGACAAACAAACTCGGGCAGATCTGTTGACTGTCTCCCACATGGAATCGCACCATGCAAAATACTAGGTAGCCATTTTTTAAAGTTTATTGATAATTCAGGTCGCCTTAAAAGTGACATGCTTCTAAGATTCATGGATGACTTTTACTTGTTTTCAAACAGTTACGAAATTATTGTCGAAGATTTCACATTAATTCAAAGATTGCTCGGCGAGAAGGGGCTCTCAGTAAATCCTAAAAAAACAATGCTTGGAATTATATCGCAAGTAAATGTAAAACGTGAAATTGATGCAATGAAACTCGACCTTCTAAGAACGCGTCGTAGGGTGCTTTCCACCTATGATTGGGAACAAGAAGAAGAGAAAAAACCTGATACACAATTACTTAATGACGAACAAGTAGACTATTTACTAGATTTATTAAAAAACGATGAAATTGAGGAAGAAGATGCTGAGCTTGTACTGACACTAATGCGCGAGCATAGCAGTGAGGTTTCTGAGCACTTGCTCGTATTTCTACAACGTTTTCCGAATTTGTCTAAAAATATCTACTATTTTTGCAAACATATACCGGATAAAGACCATATTTCAACTGCAATTGATACTTTTCTAAGTAACAACAGATTCGTTACAGAGTATCAGCTTTTTTGGTTAGCTAAAATATGTGAACAGTATCTACTCGCTACCGCAAAGGTTGGTGATATATTGATAAAGTTGTTTGACCACTCTAACGCAACAACAATCTCAAAAACCAAAATTCTCGAAATTCCAGAAAAGCGTTTTGGTATAACAGAATTAAGGGAAGAGCAATTAAGAACAGGAAAGTCAGACTGGCTTGCTTGGGGCGCTGCAATCGGAACTCGAGCAGAGAGAAAAGCAAACAGAAACCATCTCCTCGGATACTTTAGCAATGGAAGTCCTATGAACAAGCTTATAGCTGACTGTGTCATAGGATTACAATAATTATCTAACCAGGCGTTTCACCATCGCTTCACTACGTTTCGCTGGACTCGCTGAAGCTCGCCGGTGAACTTACCGTTATCTTTCTATAGGAATCTGGTAGGCACACTTTTGGGGTCAAGTCTTGAATATTGAATTGTTCAGGAGCAAAAAAATAGGGGACGGCGTCCGATTTTTTCTTTCTGTACTGAGTTCACATTTCTCCCGTTTATCTTGATTGAAAATCAATCCCCCCGAAAATTAAAGAGAACAGCATGACAATACCATTGAATTTAATACTATTTTCCACAAAATACGCCCTATGGACCTAGCGTTACTTGTAGTCTTGATTTCGCTTAATGGCATTTTTGCCATGTCAGAGATTGCGGTTATCTCTGCAAGAGATTCCCGCTTGCAGAAAATGGCCAAAGATGGCAGGCGAGGCGCTAACTCTGCATTGTCGTTGAAAAATAACCCAGCGTCTTTCCTGTCAACCATTCAGGTTGGAATCACCATGGTGGGCATTCTGAGTGGCGCTATCGGTGAAAACGCATTGGCCGAACCACTGACGACTTTCATCGGAACATTACCCTGGCTGCAACCGTATGCCCAGCCCATTGCCCTGGTCGTGGTTGTCGTCACCTTGACCTATTTTTCAGTAGTGGTGGGAGAGTTGGTCCCTAAACATTTGGGGCTGCTCGACCCAGAAAAAATTGCCAGTTTGGTTGCGCGACCGATGAAGATGCTTGCGCGTATCGCCAGACCTCTGGTGTGGTTTTTCTCGGCTTCGTCTACTTTTCTTTTGAGGATATTGGGCGCTGGCAAGAGAGAGCAATCATCCGTGACAAATGAAGAAATCAAGCTGCTGATGGAACAGGGGGCGGAAGCGGGTATTTTTCACGCGAGCGAGCGGATTCTTGTTTCCAATGTTCTTCGCCTTGATGAACAGCCAGTTGTCGCTATCATGACCCATCGCCAGGATATCCATGTACTCGATATAACCAAGCCGGAAGCGGAACTGCGTGAAGATTTGGCGACCTGTCCTTATTCCCGGATAATCGTTTGTCGTGGTGGGTTGGATGATATTGCAGGACTCTTGAGAACCGCTGATTTGTTGCAGGCGGCTCTTGCCTGTGCGCCGTTGGATATTGCACAGTATTTACGCCAGCCGCTGTATGTTCCTGAATACGTGACTACAACACAACTGCTGGAAAATTTTCGTAAAGCCCAACTGCAGTGCGCCCTTGTGGTTGATGAGTACGGCGACATTCAAGGGTTGGTGACCCTGACGGACGTGTTGACCGCTATTGTCGGAGAAGTCCCGTCTTCGAGCCTTGTAGAAACTCAGGAGTTTATAAAGCGTGCAGACGGCTCCTGGCTCATTGATGGTGGCGTCTCCATCGAGCGGGTCAAATTAACGCTCGACATCAGAAACGATCTGCCAGGAGAGAAAAGCAATACCTATCATTCGCTGGGAGGGTTGATCATTCACGTATTGGGTCGTATCCCCAAGGAAACAGATCAATTTGAAGAACAAGGCTATCGTTTTGAGGTCGTCGATATGGATAAAAACCGTATCGACAAGGTGCTGGCGTCTCGCGTCCACCCAGAGGGATAGAAATTGCTCCGTTCGTTTGGACAGTTTTTTTAAAGTGGAGTCTCCGCAGCCTGGCCACGGAGGTCGATTCCTACCGGATCAGGAAGCAAAGCAACTCACGGTTCGTCTCCGTCAATCGGTCAACCGCTGCAGCTGAATAATTTCATCAAGGAGAAAAACGTCTGTCAGCAGGGTGCGAACATGCAGCGAGGCATTGAGATTGTCTATCAGTTGGGATGAAATTTTCGGTTGGGCAAGAACGAGTTCCATTGCCGCCAAGGCCTTGGCCGTATCCACCTTCAGCACACCAAGAAAATTTACATATTTGGGTGAGGTGGCTGGATTGAAAGTCACCGCCATTGCGGTATACGCTTCCGGTAAATCAGTCGCGGCGTCAACAGCCTTTGAGAGCAGTTCTCGAAGTTGACTGCCGTGATGGCTTTCCCGGTCGTCAGCAATACCCTGGGCCGCATACGCCAGCATAAACTCATAACATTCTTCAATGGCGTCGCAGCGGTTTTTAATATTTTCCAATTCGATCACGAGTATTTTCTCTCTGTAGGTTTACGATTCCTTTCTGCCAAGGATGGCGCGTTTGATTAAATTCCGCACCAGCACAACCTTGTAGCCATTATGAGGAAGCGGCGCCGCACCATTGGCAGCAATGCTTGAACCTGCCTCAGCAATTTCATTTCTTGATTGACCAGCCACTGCGGCTTCAACCTGAGAGAGCCGCCAGGGGCGAGCCGCCACCGCACCCAGAACGAAACGTGCCCGGTCGATGCGGTCTCCGGTAAGTCGCATTGCCGCTGCGATATTGACCAGCGGAAAATCCCACACCGGTCGGTCCCGAACCTTCTCAAAGTAAAACGTCGCGCCTGCCCAGGTCGCGGGCAGGCGAATTTCGGTGAGCAACTCACCTGGCCGAAGCACGTTGAGGCGGGTGATGTCAGTTTCCGGGCCGACGAAGAAATCCTCGGCTGCCACCTCCCGTGTACCTTCTGCATTTTGAATAACAAGCCGCGCCTCCAGAGCAACCAAGGCCGGAGCAGTATCGGAAGGCGAAACCGCAGCGCAGCCCTCAACCCCGAAGACGGCATGTTCACGATTCTGCCCCGCCTTGCTTTCACCCGCATAACAGACGCCGCCACCAGCCCGATAGCAGTCCCAGCCGCTGCGGTAATACCAGCAGCGCGTATCCTGGCTGATGTTGCCGCCCAGGGTTCCCTGGTTGCGGATCTGGGGCGAAGCCACTTCTCCTGCGGCCTCGGCGAGCAGGCTGAAATGGGTTTTGAGGTCTGGGTTGTGCTGAACCTCGGTTAACGTCGTCATCGGCCCAATGACCAGATCGCCACCGTCCCGGCGGATGCCGCGAAGTTCCTCAATGGCGCCAAGATCGATAACCGCCTTGGGTCGTTTCATCCGATCCTTAAACCGTTCCAGGCTATCGAGTCCTCCCGCCAACAGCCAGGCGTCGGATCCAAGACGTTTGGCCAGGGACAAGGCGTCATCAACGCTTGTCGGCCTAAATAGGTCAAAAGAGGGCATACCGTCACGTATAATCGCCATGGGGTTTCTCCCGCCACCGATGTATCGGCGGCTTTTACATTAAACGTTGGCTGAAAGGCCCGTTACTGGACGCCAGATGCCGGGCTCAATGGCGGCCAGCACGGTGTCGGCCATGACCGGGGCACGCAGAAATTTGTCGTCGCCCAAGGCATCGTTCAAAGCACACAGGACCGCAGCGCAGGCGGCCCCGACCGGTGGTTCGCCAATGCCGCGTGCTCCGATTGGAGTCTGGGGATCAGGCATGCCGACCGAGCCCCAGGTGAATTTTTCCGGCAGGCAAAGGACGGTCGGCGGCCGGGTTTGGTAGAAACGCCTGGACACCGGCATCCCGTGTTCATGGTCATAAAACCATTTCTGCGTGGTGGCATGACCAATGCCGAGCATGGAACGACCGACAAGCTGACCGGCAAAGGCACGAGGGTGGACCACCATGCCTGCATCCGCCTCTGCGTGAAAGTCGACAATCCGGTACATACCCGTTTCGGCGTCCACTTCAACTTCGGCAAAGGCAGCCACATACGAGAATGTTTGTCCGTCGCGCGGGAAGGTGTCGCGGGCAACGGCAACCAACCCCTGTCCGGCCAGGGCCGCGACAGAGGCTTTGGTCAACTTGTGGATATCAGCCGGATATTCATGACCGTCATAGGCTCCGCCCAGTTCAATGGCTTTCCGAGCCGCTTCAGCAAAGCTCAGCCCCTCGCCCTTGTTCTCTTTCCGGAAAACGCGTTGATTGCCGACGGCAAAATCTTCCGGATTGCCACCCAGTGCTTTAGCCGCGATTTTCTTGAGCTTGGTGAGAGCATCCAGGCTTGCAGCCAATCCTGCTCTTGACATGGCGTGAATGGTTTGGCTGCCGCCCGACACACAGCTCCAGGCGAGGTGTTTGCCTGTATTTCCCCAGAGTATTTCGCAGGATTCCCAGGGCACGTCCATGGCGTCGGCCACCACCCGTTGCACGTCGCTGAAGGATTCCGTGCCGAGATTGCCGATACCGCAATGGATACGCAATGTACCTTCCGGGGTGATGACGAACAAGCCGTCAAAACCGATTGTTCCGGCCACAAAGCATCCCGTAGCCACACCGACGCCGCGCCGAAGAGGACTCTTGAGGGCCGGTCGTGATCGGCGCGCCTGCCAGCCAAAGGCCTCAGCCCCTTGGTCCAGCGCCTGTTTGACAAAGGCGCTGGTCGCCACATTCATGGCGCCGTCCGCTTTCGGGGGACCGACCGGCGCCCTGCCTTCAGGTGCATTGATGCGGCAGACCGCCAAAGGGTCGAGGTTAAACTTACGCGCCGCTTTCGCTAACACAGGGCCCATGAGGGCACTGGCCTGGAGTCCGCCCGGTGCGGTTTGGGCGCCACGGGTCGGAGTGTTGGTGAGTACCGTCACTCCGCGCCATCGCATGGCCCGGGGTTGGTAGAGCAATGAAGCCATGCGGCCTGCCAGCCCCCCATCGTGTTGTTCCTCATACGGGCCGTTATCCATGATCACGAACATGTCCAAGCCAAGCAGACGCCCTTCCTTGGAAAAACCAGCCCGCATGCGACCGATCACACTTGGCCGAGCCCGTCCGATGGACTGCTCGTCATCCCGTGAGACGCGCAACATGACCGGCGCGTGCGCTTTCTTTGCCAGCAAGGCCGGGATGATCGCGGCCACGGAAGCGGTGATCTTGCCGCCAAACCCACCACCGGTGTACTCGCTGATAAGGATGATATCGCTCGGATCCATGTTGAGCCACTTGGCAAGGGCCGGCACGGTCTGGATGGCGCCTTGGGTGCCGACCGCAATATGGAGCTTGCCGTTTTCCCACCAGGCCAGGGTGGAACGGGTCTCCAGGGTCTGGTGACTGACGTTGGGCGTGACGAAAGTTTCGTCCAGAACCAGTGCGGCCTGTGACATTTCGGCATCAAGGTCGCCGTGGGACCATTCACCGGTAGCCTTCCCCAAGGGCAGCTTATCTTGCCCGGCGGTCTCAAAATCGGCCTTAGTCCATTTCATTTCGCCAACTTTTGCCTGTTCACCAGGTTTCCCCGGCGGCAGCCAGACATTGCCGTCGGTCCGGGCGCTTGGCCCTCCAGGGCGCAAACTATCGAGCGGATCGATGACAAAGGGGAGTGGATCAAATGAAATATCTATGGCTTCAATGGCTGCGGTCGCGGTCGCCTCGTCAATTGCCGCAACGGCTAAAATCGGTTCCCCTTGAAAGAGCGGTTCCATGGTCAGCGCTGGTTCCGCCCAGGGACTGGCCTTGATGACCTCGCCACGGTCGGTGACGGAATCGGCCGGAGGCGGCAGCTCGTCAGCGGTGAGAATCGCCCGCACGCCGGGCATAGCCAAGGCGGCTTTGGTGTCGAGATGTTTCACCCGTGCATGGGGCAAGGGGCTGGTGAGCAGCTTGCAGATAAGCATGCCCTCGGCCTGGAGGTCATCGGCGAAACGTGCCGTGCCGGTCAGTTTGGCCCGCAGGTCAGGTGTGGTGTAATTTTGCCCGGTCAGCTTTGGCGAAAAAAGAGCTTCGTTTTGCGGCATGATTTACCCCTTTCGCATATATTCGGCCCCGCGCATCAGGGCAGTGAGGATCTTGTCGTAATCCTGGCAACGGCAAAGATTTCCCGAAACACCGTGCGCCAGTTCCTGTCGGGTGGGATTGGGGTTGGTCTTGAGATACCCAAGGGTGGACATGAGGAAGCCCGGGGCACAGTAGCCACACTGAAAGCCCTGTTCATCGAGAACGCCCTGCTGTAAGGGATGCAGTTTTCCGTCGGACCGAGCCAAACCTTCGATGGTCAGCACATTCTTTTCCCGGACGCTCTGGGTAAGGATGGAGCAGGAGTATTGAGGCACGTTATCGATGAGCACTGTACAGGCCCCGCATTCCCCTCGGTCACAACCGATTTTGAGACCAGTGAGTCCCAGTTTGCCGCGCAGGGTTTGCGCCAGGGTTTCCTGGGGCATAACATCCACCCGGCGCTGTTGCCCATTCACGTTCAGGGTAATGAGTCGTTCAACCGCACCGGGGGAGGTCTTGGGTGCGGCTCCAGCCGGTCCGGAGTAGAGCAGGCCGGACGAGGAAACAACACCGGTTGCGATGACGCTTTTGATGAACTGGCGTCGGGTCATTCCCTCGGGCCTGATTTTTTCGAGAAGAGAACCATTCATGGCGACTCCATAATGTATTCTGTGGTGTTGGGACCGTAGGCTCATCGTACAGAACAATGGCAGAACTTCTGCACAAGGAGCCGAGCAAACAGGTCGGAGTTTCCGGGCCGTTATTTTTCGATGGCGCAAAAAACTTGAGCACCCATTTTTGCGTTGAACAAAGAACCGTTTCATTGCGTCAGTCTGTGAAGCGGCACACACCATCCATATTCCTACTTAACTGAAAAATCATGCAAACAGCCACCTCTACCTCTTGGTATCCTAATTATTTTTTTGCACCACCTATTTCAGGTGTTCGGTAAAAAAGGAGGTGAGCTTGTCAAAGGGGATAAAATTCAATCGGTCATACAGGTCCACATGCCCGGCGCCCGGAACGATGTAGAGTTCCTTCGGTTGGGCCGCTAATCTGTAGGCCTCTTCGCTGAACTCGATGGAATGCGCCTTTTCGCCAGCGATGAACAACATGGGACGAGGAGAGATCGTCTCAATATCATTGAACGGGTAGAAATTCATGAATTTGACGTTGCTGGTCAGTGTCGGGTGGGTTGTCAGTTCCGGCGATGAACCTTCGGGCGTGTATTCACCTCGCGGAGTGCGGTAGAAGTCATAAAACTCACGCTGAATAGGGTGAGTGTTTTCGTTTAATTGGTGATCTGTGCCGCTGGTGTATTTGGTTTCACCGCCAGTGAATTCCACAGAGCGTTGCTCTGCGGCCTCTGCGATGATTTTCTTTCTCTGCTCCAAGGTTAAAGAATGTCTGAGCGCGTTTCGGTTCGCAGCGCCCATATCGTACATGCTGACGGTGGCAATGGCTTTCATGCGCGGGTCAATCTTGGCGGCACTGATAACAAAGCTCCCACTGCCGCAGAGGCCCAAAACACCGATCCGCTCCCTGTCAACAAACGGTTGGCCGCCCAGGAAATCGACCGCAGCGCTGAAATCCTCGGCATACATATCCGGTGAAACAGCGTTGCGGGGCTGGCCCTCGCTCTCTCCCCAGAACGACAAATCCAAAGACAAGGTCACAAATCCCCGTTCAGCCATTTTTGCGGCATACAGATTCGCACTCTGTTCCTTTACGGCGCCCATCGGATGCCCGACAATAATCGCGGGATTTCTGGTGTTTTTATTGAGATCCTTGGGCGTGAACAGATTCCCCGCAACTTGCATGTGGTATTGATTTTTAAAGGTAACCTTTTGCATGGTTACCCCCTTGCTCTTGTAAAAATTGTCAGCTCCATTGGACATGTCTTGAGCCAAAGCCGGGGCGCCGATGATGGACAGCATGCCCAAAACGATGGACAGCATGCCTAACTGTTTTAAATTGTGCATCTTCTTTTTTCCTCCATGTTATCCTGTGAGGATCCGTATTGTTCCTCACTGACCTTTTCCAGCCAATCAACCGCCGAACCGTCAAGCTCTTCCTGGATGGCGATATGCGTCATGGCCGTGTTGGGCGATGCTCCGTGCCAGTGTTTCTCGCCCGGCGGAAACCAGACCACATCTTCGGGACGGATTTCCTCGATAGGGCCGCCTTCACGTTGAACCCTTCCGAACCCAGCCGTGACAATCAGGGTCTGTCCCAGAGGGTGGGTGTGCCAGGCGGTACGGGCTCCTGGCTCAAAGGTGACACTGGCGCCCGTCCTACGGGATGGGGCGTTGGCCTTAAGAAACAGGGGGTCAATACGCACTGTGCCGGAAAACCAATCAGATGGCCCCTTGATGGATGCCTGTGATCCGTTTCGTTTAATAATCATTGGAATTTCTCTCCACTCACTGGAGGTTCATTTACATAATCATCTTAATGAGTTTCGCAGGCACTCCTGCGACCACAGCATTTGCGGGAACGTTTTTGGCAACGACGGCGCCGGCCGCGATGATCGCATTCTCCCCAACCGTCACCCCAGGGACGATGGTCACGTTTGCACCTATCCACACGTTTTTCCCGATAACGATGGGTAACGGATAGGTTGTATTCCGTTTCTCTGGGGCAATGCCGTGATTCAAGGTACACAGGACAACATTCTGGCCGATTTGGGTTCCGTCGCCGATGACAATGCCGCCACAATCCTGAAAGGTGCAGCCGGTGTTGAAAAAGACATTTTTCCCTATGGTGATGTTCTTGCCAAAATCCGTATAAAAAGGGGGAAACATGAAAAAGGAGGCATCAATATCTTTCCCTGTTAAACGGGAGAACAGGGCGCGAACTTCATCCGGTTCGTGATACGATCCGTTCAACTCCGCCGTAATGCGCATAGCTTCGTTACTGTACTGGACTAAAAGCGCATGCGCCTCTGTGCCTCCAGTAATCGGTTCGCCTCGCTTGATCAGCTCCATGAATGCATCTGTGTTCATAAATATACCCCTTGGTATGAGCAATCGTCGCGCAATGGTGCGTTACAGGGCGGCCTTGAGCACCGCGACGATATCCGTCTCGCTCATCGCCGGACGTCCAGGCAGATTGCCGTTCTCGTCGTGGATGATACGCAGGGTGTCTTGGGCATAACGTGTGATCAGCGCATCATCGATATGCAGCTCGGACAGCCGCGTAGGGCAACCAATACCCTTGAGAAAGGCTTCAAAGCGGTCAATGCCCTGAAGGGCGCAATCCAAGTCATCGGGACCTTTGGCCTTGAGGCCGAAAATGCGTTCGGCGAACTGCACGAACTTTTGCGGCCGATGTCTGGCGGCAAAGCGCATCCAGGAAGGATTGACCACAGCCAGGCCTGCCGCGTGGGTGATGTCGTGATAGGCGGACAGAGTATGCTCAATCATGTGTACTGGATAGCCCCCGTTGGTCCCCGCGTTCACCCAGCCATTGAGGGCAACAATGGATGCCCATTGCACCTGGGATCGGGCCTCCAGGTCGTTGCCGTCGGCAATGGCTTTGGGACCCCACTCCATGGCCGTAAGGATGACGCCTTCGGCGAACCGGTCCTGAATGGGGGTGGAGTCAACGCCGTTGAAGTAGGCTTCGGTCACATGGGTGATCAGGTCGCACACCCCATAGGCGGTCTGATCCTTCGGCACACTCATTGTGAGTTCGGGGTCCACCAACGCGACCTTGGGATAGAGGCATTCGGCCTGGACAAAGGATTTCTCTGTGGTTGCCTCGTTAGAAATAACCGCGCCCATGTTCATCTCGGAACCGGTGGCCGCCAGGGTCGGCACGGTGATGATCGGTAGTGCGCGGGTTGGGATATACGGATCGGGCTGACCGTGATAGATCATGTCCCAGGGGTCGCCGTCGTAGTAAAACGCAGCGGCCATGACCTTGGACGCGTCCATGGCGCTGCCGCCTCCCAGGGCGATGATCACGTCGCAGTGTTCGTCCCGTGCGATCTGGGCGCCGCGTCTGACGGTGGTGATTCTTGGGTTGGGTTCGACGCCGTCACATTCGACGTAAGCAACCCCTGCAGCCTTGAGGCTTGCCACGGCCCGGTCGAATGTTCCGTTCCGCTTGACGCTGCCCCCGCCAGTGACGATCAAGGCCTTGGCGCCATGCTTGCTGACCGCTTCACCAAGCCGTGCAAGGGCGCCGGCGCCAAAGATAAGATGGGTGGGATTGTGAAATTCAAAGTTCATGCGAAACCTCCTGGTGTTGAATTGCTGATTAGCTTGCGGATGAACGTAATACCCTGCAAACGGATTTGGAATACCTGTTCCTCTCTAAACCTTGCCTGTTTCTGCCTGAGCATTGATTTTATGATGCATTACTGCTAACTAAATTGTCTAAAGGTGGTATTTGGAACACGGGGGATTTCGCATGGCAAAGATGGCTGAACTGTTGCAGAGCTTTCCGGAAATTGATGACGGACCTTCTGCGTCCCGGCTTCCGGGGGTGCTTTTATTTAAGGATACGCGCCACATCCCCAGAAAACCAATGGTGTATAACCCGGGGCTTTGTATCGTTGTGCAAGGCCACAAGATTGGCTACCTGGGCGACCAGAAGTTTCGATATGACGCCAACCATTATCTGGTGACCTCGGTAACCATGCCGTTCGAATGCGAGACCTTTGCCACCCCTGCGGAACCATTACGCGGTCTCTACATAGATATTGACATGGGCCAGTTGCATGACCTGATCGGCCGAATTGATGTGCAAACCGGGATCGGCACTGGCAGCGAACGGATATTGCCTCGCGGAATCGGCCCGGCCGTCATGGATGAGGAGATGCTGGATGCAACGACGCGGCTGGTCAAATGTTTGCGTTCAGCAACAGAAGCACAAATTTTAGGACCAGGAATAGTGCGGGAAATATTGTATCGGGCTCTGTGCGGCGCCCAGGCGCCAGTGCTCTATTCGCTGGCCGTGCATAGCGGCACGTTTTCCCAGGTGGCGCGCGTCCTGAAAATTATGCAAAGCGACTATGCAGGGAAACTCGATGTGGAACAGTTGGCCAAAACGGCTCACTTGAGCGTTTCAGCGTTCCATCGCGCATTTAAAGAGATTACGTCGGATTCTCCCATGCAGTATTTGAAAAAAATCAGATTGACCAAAGCAAGGGATTTAATGATGCAGGAAAGTTTCAAAGCCAACCTTGCTGCTGACAAGGTAGGATATGAAAGCGCATCGCAGTTCAGTCGTGAATTCAAGCGCTACTTTGGGCAAAGCCCGGCAGAGATGATGCGAGAATTGCGCGCCGCAGAAATACGGTAGCTGATGCTGTCTGATTTTTTTTAAATGCCTGTCCTCCATGCTTTCCCATTGCTTTCAGCGAGGCGAATACGGCCATGAACCGCCCGGAACCGCACACGGACTACCTGAAGGAACTCCAGCAATTTCTGGCCTTTTTGCGAAGACTTTGGGGCATTCTCGCCGGTGTTTCGGTTTTCTTCCCCCTCTCCAATGTTCTCCTCAACGCCCTGCCGTTGCGTGCCTATGGGCTTGAGGCTGGCGTCTTTGACCAAGTTTCTCCAGCGCTGATCACCACCACTGCAACGGTCGTCACCCTGTTTGTCGTCCTGGCTACTTTTGCCGGCCGCAGTCGCTTTTCCAACCCCAGAAAAAGAAGCGCCCTGCTCCGCCAGGCTTGGTTCGCCTTGGCGATAGGCGTTTTTTCACTTCTCGCCTACCTTGTCCTGTATCAAATCTATCGTGAATATGCCTGGGAACCCTGGGGATGGGGAAGCGGCGATCCTCGCAAGCTCTTTGCGGAAATTCCCCTGCTCATCACCTATGTTATGTTTTTCTCGTCGCTGACCAGGGCGTTCATGCTGCTAGGAATGATTGAATTCTTTGCAGCAAAAAGATGCCCTTAGCTCGTTGGGGTGAGGAGCGAACCCCAACGAGCTGAACCAGGATCACTCCCGACTTTTCCATTTGGGAATTTTTTTTCAGATCATAGACGGATCTGGCGCCACAAGGGGTGGACAGACATGCCGCGATTAGAACGCATCAAAGAGATCATCAAGGTTTTGTTTGTTTACGACGAAAACGCGCGTGTCGATCTGTTTGCCCGTTTCCCAGGGATCAAACGATTCTATCAACATCGCCATAACCTTTTCTATCTTCGCAGCTTTGGCGACATCGCCTTTACCCTCATTATTCTCTTGGGGCTGTTCGGTCCCGAGGATCCAAACCGCAACGTCTCGCTCTTCCTGGCGTGGGGAATCTGGTGGGTCAGCATCGTGATGAGCTGGTTTTTCCTGGGCAGGTTCTGGTGCGGCATCTGCCCTTTCCCCGGTGTCGGCCGCATCCTGCAGGCACTGGGGCTGAGCCTCAACCGCGAACCGCCTTTTTTCCTGACCAAGCATTGCACCTCCTTTGCCCTGATCTTTTTTGCCCTGATCATCTGGACTGAATCGGTGACCGAGATGAAGCAGTGGCCGCTCGGCACGGCCCTGCTTCTCATGAGCATCCTCCTCGGGGCCTCGATCATGGCCACCCTTTTCCGTGGCCAGTCCTGGTGCCGCTATCTCTGCCCCATGGGGAAAATTATCGGCGCGGCGGCCACCCTGTCAATGATCGAACTGCGGCCCGACCTGGGCAAATGCAGAACCTGCCGAACCTTTCCCTGCAAGAAAGGAACGGAGAGCGCGGCGGGTTGCCCGGTATACTTGGGCGCTTTCAACATCAAAAACAACATCGACTGCCTGCTCTGCGGGCGCTGCATCTCTCTCTGCGACCAGGACAGCCCACGTTTGAACCTGCGCAATCCCTTTGTCGAGCTGATCATGAACAAAGGTCGCCATCTCACGTGTTCCTTGATCATCCCCTTCCTGATCGGTTCACAATGGGCGCGGTTCATCCAGCATACCGCCCCCTACACCGTGATTGAACAGTGGTTGTTCGGCTCCAACGCCCTTGCCTTCACCCTCTTGCTGGCGCTGGGCTTTGGTTGCGCCGCGCTGGTGATTCGCTTTGGCGCCTCACTCTTCACAACCACTGAAGACCCCTCCTTCGGAAAATTCTCGCCCATGGTCCCGGTCCTCGTGCCGCTCGCCTTTACCGGTGAATTGGCCTATCGCCTCGATTATTTCCTCGCCAATATCGGCGATGTCGTCCCCACCTTCGGAAGACAGTTTGGATTTCATCTCGAGCACCTGTCTTTTTCGATTTCCGCCGCAACGATTCACTGGATAGGCCTGCTCTTGATGGGCATCGGCACGGTTTCCGGCAATTACGTGCTCCATCTTTTCAATACTCGCGACTTTGCGGGCATGATCCCGAAAAGGAACTATTATGGCCTGCACATTCTCGTGCTCCTTGTGAGTGCGATCTACGTTTTTGTGATGTAACATATCGGCGCTCTCGTGTTGTGATGTCAGGCAAGCTCAGGCGGACCTGGGAAGATCGGGAAATCAAGCAGGTGGGTCGAATGTTTAAGGAAGAAGATCCGTTGTGGAAAAAAGAATGCACAGTGTTTTTTCGACTGCAAAGGATTTTGGTGATACGATGGGTCATGATGTATTGGAACCGTGTTAAATCGATGCTCAGCCTTTTCTCTGCTTTATTTGCCGCCAAGGCGTTGGCCGGGCATGCGGAAACGCAATCAACATCTTGTTTTTACAATAATTATACATAAAAAATACAAGCTCATGACGTCGATTACTCGAGTGAAACTATCGCGATTATTTTTTCCGCTCTGCTTGTTGCTCCTGACGCTGGCGACCTCCGCCGTGGCCGCTCCCGCCAAGCGGTACGCCTTGGTCTATACCTGGAACCAGGAGGTCCAGCAGGCGCTGGACGACCGGAGCAAACTGGCCCGCACCCTCTCTCCACCCGCCAACCGCCAACTGCTGATCGTCGGCAGGAATGGGGCGTATGGGGTGGTCTATCCCCTGCGCGGCTCCCTGGGCCAAGCGCGGCAGTTAGCCGTCAAGCAGTCCCAGGCCCTGTCCTCGGCAGGATTTACCCCAGCGGATATTCTCCCGGAAGGGACGTACAGTTCCCTCTACCACCTGCAATTGGCCATCGGCAGCGCCCCAAAAGCATTGCGACCAGACTACCAACGGATTGCCGCCCGTCTGTCGCCGGATGACCGCGCCAAGCTGCAGATTGAACAAACCGGCTCCCGCAGCTACGCGCTGGTCTTCCGTTGCTGGGCCGACAAGGCCGAGGCGATCAGGATTGCCAAACTGCAGCGGTCGCGTCTGCAGGGCAAACAGTCGCCCACCCTGATCACTGCCCTCGAACGGCCAGGGTTGGTCAATGCGATCAATCCTGCAGGGATCGGTGCTGATCCGCCCCTTTCCCAACAGGCAAAGTCGTGCCGGCTGGCGGTTTTGCCTGCAAAAAAAGACAACCAGGCTGGCAACGACCAGAAAATAAGCAAGAGTCGCGCGGCTGGGATCAACAGCAAAATCCAGATGTTTTTAAAGGAACAGCGTGCCAAAGGCCGTCTGCAACAGCGGGATATGGCGGCGATGGTTGCCTTCGACCTGACCAACAACACCTATCTGGCCAGCCTCAACGCCCAGCGTTCCTTCCAGGCCGCCAGCATGATCAAGCCCTTTGTGGCCCTGGCCTTCTTTGATCAGGTGGAGAGAGGCAAACTGAAATACACCTCCACCCACCGCCAGATGATGGAAGAGATGATCCAGCACAGCGACAATGAAGCCACCAACTGGTTCATTCGCCAGGTCGGTGGGCCGGCGCGGTGCAACGCGGTGATCAACGGCCAATACGGTCGCATCTTTAGCAAGGTGCGCATTTTGGAGTACATCCCGCCCGGCGGCAAAACCTACAAAAACAGCGCCCTCCCCCAGGATTATGTCCAGTTTCTGCGGGCCCTGTGGAACAACCAGTTGCCCCGTTCCCAGGAAATGCTGCGGGTGATGTCGCTGCCCGGCCGCGACCGCATCTTCTGGGGCACTGAGGTTCCTCCGGGAACCCTAGTCTATAACAAGACCGGCACAACCTCCTATCTCTGCGGCGACATGGGAATTTTGGTCACTCACAGCAAGAACGGCCAGAAGGTGCCCTATGCGGTGGTCGGCATTGTTGAACGGCCCACTGCGGCCAAGGATTACAAGCGGTGGATGGAGACTGGCGGCGGAGTCATTCGCGGTTTTTCCAGCCTGGTGTACGAGGAGATGAAGCAGAACTACAACCTCCTGTAGCCTTGCAAACAATGCCGCCCTCAGTTAGGAGCGCATAGGTTGGGGTGAGGAACGAACCCCAACACGGCGCCTGCACAATGTTCCCGGTGCGGTGGATTGGCCGCATTCGAGCATCCACCGGCATATCGAGGCGGAGAGCATTGGCCGCGACCAGGATGCGGGCGGCTGCGAAAACGATACAAGTGGCAATGGCCGGCGATCATGATGAACATCACACACCCAACCGCGCTCCAGTGCGATTCAAGATTCAAGATCTGACCCTAGCAACTCCAACAATTTCGATTCTGAGACACTAAAACTATGGCTCGCAATCCAAAACTCGAACACGTAAAGGCCAAAGTGCGCACACGTGGCGACGTCCGAAAGGTCGGGATCAGCTATATGTCTCGCCTGTATCCAATCGTGCACCATATGCACGAAGTACTTCGCCTGCATGCGAGCGATGACGCCTCCATTCGAACGAGCATTCGTCAGTATGTAATTGCATTAGCCGGTCACCTGGAAACTTTCTTTCGTGACATCTTCCGGTTCACACTTGAGCAAGACGCGTCTTTTTTCGACCGAATCGTTCAAGCGCATCGTATTCGACTCCCGGCGGAACATGAACTAGAGCAAGAGGGGGTTACTCGTTATGACTTCGTCACTGAGGCACTGACATTACAAAGCTCAGGGTCAGTTGCTGGGGCTCTTGACCCGTTCTTTTTGCCAGATGGCTTCCGAGCAGCCGTCGAAAACACGCGACTGGTTTATGCAGTCCCTTCGAGATCGCCATTGGCTCACGGATTTCCCCTTTCTGCGTTTCCAAACTGGTGGAATGATTTCACTCAACTCTTCGTATTGAGGCACGAACTAGTCCACGACGCCAACACGACATATTGTGTTGAGCGCTCCCACATTGCGAGACTGGAATCGTTAGCCGTAATTCTGCCTCAATACGTGACGTTGATGGTACTCACAAACGGACATCCCGAGACAATCAATAAGGCGGACGCAATCCCGGCCATTCTCCTCGTTGAGGATTTTTTGGCTATCGACTGGGAAGTCGTCCCTTAAATGGTTCACGATTGTTTGCCCAACCCGGCGTTCGAAAGGGACGCGCCAAAAGTTGCGCGCCCCTCAACTTTACGTAGAAAAAGGGGCGGATTTAATTCCATCCAGCTCGTAGGTTGGGGTGAGGAACAAACCCCAACACGGTGCCTGCACAATGTTCCCAGCATGGTTGATTGGGCGCATTCGAGCATCCACTGGCATATCGAGGCGGAGATCATTGGCCCCGACCAGGACGCGGGCGGTTGCGAAATCGATACAAGGGGTCATGGCCGGCGATCATGATGACGTTGGGGTTCGTTCCTCACCCCAACCGCGCGCTGGATAATACCTATCAACAAAAGGAGTGGAGATGATGGACAAAGCTAAGGGCGAGAAGGATACACTATTGAATGGCAATACGAAGCATTGGCTTCAGGTTTTTAAGTGCTTGGCTTATGTGTTCGCCTTCTCAATCATTTCACCATTGACCTCCTACGGTGTTGATGAAGAGAAACCCGCCCCCGCTGCGGTCCCCATCGATTACTCCCAAACGCAAAATTGGCTGGCTCTCCCGACCGGCTCCCAACCAGTGGATGTCTTCTTCGTCTATCCGACCACCTACAGCTACGACAGCAAGTCACAGCCTCCTTTGACTTCAACCTGGAGTCCGGGATGGAACCAGTCGCTGGCCCAAGCCTACATTGATCCGATCATCAAATGGCAAGTCGAATCCAAGATCGGTGTATTTGCGAAGGCTGGCGCCAACGTTTACATCCCCTATTACCAACAGTCGTCCGGGCTTGACGTATTGAACTCTGTCTTGTGGCAAAACACCCCGCAATTTGCCGGCGCCGCAAACCAGGCTCTCGAAGTGGCCTATGCGGACGTATCGAATGCGTTCGATTACTACATGGCGCACTACAATAAAGCTGCCAATGGACAGCCGCGGCCATTCATCCTGGCCGGTCATAGTCAGGGCGCAAACATGCTGCTTTATTTGCTGGAAAACAAGTTTGGAGACCCGGCCTTGCGGAAACTTCTGGTGGCTGCCTATGTGATCGGTTGGTCCGTGACTTCGGACGACATGAACAGTTATCCCAATTCATTGGCACTTGTCGGCATCTGCAGTGACAAGGCTCAGACCGGCTGCATCGTCACCTATAACACTCAGCAAACTCCAGGGGATTGGTCGATGGTTCCAACCAGCTCGCGGGGGAAGATGGAATTGGTGAGAAAGAACGCGTACAGCGTGAATCCCTTGACATGGGTTGCCACTGCCCCTGGCGCCATCGAGTCAACGGCGGCGCCCGCGACGGCGAATTTTGGGGCAGTTTTTTACAAGGGTTCGTTGCCAGGAGCAGACCCCGCAATTTTCCAGCCACAACCGGACGGTAGTTCCACCTACGAGGTGAATCATTACATTGGAGCACAAAGCAACAATGGAGCATTGGTGATTGACCCGGAAGCGCTGCCTGCTCCGGCGAACTATCACAATTTTTTCGCTCCCTACAATACGTTGCCGGGTTGGTTTCACGGCTACGACTACACCTTCTTCTATCGCAATATCGAACAGAACGTCATTGATCGGATCAAGGCTTACTCTAGCAAGCCGTAACATGATCAGAGGTCACAATGCTTAATTCGAGCAAATAAATGCTCAGGATAAACCAGTGATTTTCTCGTAAGGAGTCCACATCCTCCTGTTAATATTGACTGGACCATAATCAACGACTCAACAACCCCCTGAAACCCATCACTCCATCCGCGCAGCGGCTGCTTTTTCGCCGCACGCGGGCGACAAGGCGTCGCCGCCCTAAGATCGTCCAGACCAACCCCATTCGGAAACCAAATTCACCCAACGGTGTCCCATGAAACCCACCTCCCTGTTCGCACCCGTTGTTCTGCTGCTGCGCGGCGTCCGCGCCCTGTTCACCGCTATTTTCGGCCGCATCGGCTGGCAGCCGCCCCGCTGGCTCTCCTGGAGCGGCAACCGGTTGGCCCATTTTGGTTCCTGGCTGCTTCATCACCCCTTGGCGGCTGCGGCGCTGGTTCTGGCGTTGGCGGCATCGGCGGCCGGCGGTTGGTACGGCTGGCAGTGGTACAGCCACCGGCCCCTGCCCCACACCGTTGCCTATCAGGTGGAGCCGCCCGCGCTCACTGCATATGAAAAAACCCCGGTGGTGATTGCGCCGCTGCGGGTGCGTTTTGCCGAGTCGGCCGCGCCGCTGGCCCTGGTGGGCAAACCGGCGCCGACCGGCCTGCGCCTTGATCCCGCCCAACCCGGTGCCTGGCGCTGGCTCGACGACCGCACCCTGGAGTTTAAGCCCGAAGCGGATTGGCCGGTGGGCGGTTCCTTTACCCTAGCCTTTGCCAAAAAGGATTTTTTTGCCCCTGGCGTGCTGCTGCAAGCCTACGAAACCGGTTTCGGGTCCGCCCCGTTCACCGCCGCCGTCAGTGCGGGCGAACTCTATCAGGACCCGGTGGACGGGTCGCTCAAGAAACTGGTGGCCGCAGTCGACTTCTCCCATCCAATAAACGAGGCCAGTCTGCGCAAGGCCATCAACCTTAAACTGGGCGAGGGACTGGCCTTCCGCGACCAGGGCAAGGATCCCTGGACCATGACCGTCGACAAAACCGGGCTGCACGCCTACGTCCATTCCGCGCCGCTGGCCGTGCCTCTGGAATCGTCCTCCGTCATCCTGATTGTCGACAAGGGCGTCGGCGCCATGCAAGGCGGCGTGCCAACCCCGCAGACCATGGAACGGACGGTGACCGTGCCCGGCCGCTATCAGCTGAGCTTCACCGGCATTGAAACCCGCTACGTCAACAACCCGCAGGGCGAGCCCCAGCAGGTGCTGATGTTTGACAGCTCGTTTCCGGTGAGCGACGAAGTAATCGCCAAACACGTCCGCGCCTGGCTGTTGCCGGAGAAACGCAACGGCTGGGATATGTCGCGCCTCAGCGAGGACCATCTCAAGCAGTCGCAACCGCTGACCCTGAACCAGATCGCCAGCGCCGAGCCGCTCAACAAACGCCACAGTTTCACCTTCCGCGCCCCGGTCAAACGACAAATTTGGGTGCAGATCGACGAAAAGATCGAGGCCATCGGCGGCTATCTCTCCAAAAATCCGGAAACCGCCCTGCTCGACACCGGCGAGTACCCCAAGGTGCTGAAGCTGATGGGCGACGGCGCCCTGCTGAGCTTAAACGGCGAGAAAAAGGTGGGATTCATGGCCCAGGGCATGCCCGGGGTGAAGGTGGAAATTGCCCGCCTGCTCCCCGGCCAGTTGCACCAGATTGTGGATCAGAATTACGACGCCTTTGCCAAGCCGTCGGTGTACGGCGAAACCTTTGATCGGCTGGTGGAGCGGATGGATTTTGTCCGTGCATTCGACGCCGTGGACCCGGCCAAACCCATCTATGACGCCGTTGATCTCAGCGCCTACCTGGACGCCGAGGGCGGCCGGCGCGGCGTGTTTGTGCTTCGTCTCACCCCCTATGACCCGGCCCAACCCAAACGCGAATACAGCGATTATCCCCAGGGCGCGGAGAGCGGCGACCGCCGCTTTATCCTGGTGACCGATCTGGGCCTGATCGGCAAGCGGACCCTCGACGGCGGCCAGGATGTGTTTATTCAATCGATTGCCGACGGCGCGCCGGTGGCCGGGGCCAAGGTGGAAATTGTCGGCCGCAATGGTCTGGCGGTGGCCGAGAGCGTGACCGACGACGCCGGGCACGCCCGTTTTTCCCAAACCAACGAACTCAAACGCGAGAAAACCCCGATCATGGTGGTTGCCTCGCTGGGCAATGATCTGTCGTTTCTGCCCCTGGGCCGCGAGGAGCATCAGATTGATTTTTCGCGCTTTGACATCGGCGGCGCCGCCAACGAGAGCGGCCCGGATCAGGTGTCGGCGTCGCTGTTCACCGACCGCGGCCTGTATCGGCCGGGAGAAACCGCCCACATCGGCTACATCCTGCGGGCCGCCGACTGGAACACCGCGATTGAAGGCATGCCGGTGGAGATCGAGATCACCGATCCCAGGGGCGCGGTGGCCCTGAATCTGCGGCGCAAATGCACTGCCAGCGGCTTGGACGGCCTCGATTTTGTCAGCAGCGAAACTGCGCCCGCCGGGGCCTACAGCGCCTCTGTCTATCTGGTGAAAAACAACCGGCGCACCGCCCATGTCGGCAGCGTTGAATTCACGGTGCGCGACTTTGAGCCGGACCGGATGAAGGTGGATCTGCGGTTGACCGAATCGCCGGTGGTCGGTTGGCTGACGCCGGATGCAGTCAAACCGCTGGTCAAGGCCCGGCATCTGTTTGGCGCCGACGCCTCGGATCGCCGGGTTACGGCCCGGATGCAGCTTTCCCCTGCCCTGCCCGCCTTTAAGCAATACCCCAACTACCGCTTCCAGGTGGAAGGCGTGCTCAAGGAGAGCGTTGACGAGGAACTGGCCGAGGCCACAACCACGGCAAGCGGCGAGGCGCAACTGCGCCCCAACCTGGAGCGCTTTGCCCAGGCCACGTACCGGATGCGCCTGACCGCGCGGGTTTTTGAGGCTGAAGGCGGCCGCAATGTGGCGGCGGAACAGGAGGCCCTGGTTTCGGCGGCCCCCTATCTGATTGGGGTCAGCAGCCCGGACCCGCTTGAGTATGTGGCCAAGGGCGCGGCGCGCACCTGCCGCTGGCTGGCGGTGAACCCCAATCTGGAGCCGGTGGCGGTGGAAAACCTCCAACTGGCCCTGGTCGAATACCGCTACGTCTCGGTGTTGGTCAAGCAATCGAGCGGGGCCTACAAGTACGAATCGCGGCGCAAGGAGGTGGAGCGCGGCGTCAAACCGCTGGCGCTGGCCAAGGAGGGCGCGGAAATCGCCCTGCCCACCAACGAACCCGGCGATTTTGCCTATGAAGTCCGCGACGCTAAAGATGCTCAAGCTACTAAAGGCACGGTCCTCAACCGCATCACCTGGACGGTTGCCGGGGCCGGCAATCTCAGCCGCTCGCTGGAGCGCAACGCCGAGTTGCAGATCAAGCTCGACAAGACCAGCTACGCACCGGGCGAAACCATCCAGATCAGTCTGCGCGCGCCCTACACCGGCGCCGGACTGATCACCATTGAGCGCGACCGGGTCTACGCCCACGCCTGGTTCAAGACCGACGCCAGCAGCAGCGTCCAGACCATCACCGTGCCCAAGGAGCTGGAAGGCAACGGCTACATCAACGTCCAGTTCGTGCGCGACCCCAACTCGCCCGAGGTCTTCATGAGCCCGCTCTCCTCCGGCGCCGCGCCGTTCAGCGTCGCCCTGGACGCGCGCAAGTTGAAGCCCTCGCTCAAGGCCCCGGCCCTGATTGAACCGGGCCAGACGCTGAAGATGAAATTTTCCGCCGGCGAGCCGACCAGGGCGGTGGTCTTTGCTGTTGACGAGGGCATCCTTCAGGTGGCGCGCTACAAGACGCCGGACCCGCTGGGCCATTTCTTCCAGAAGCGCTCGCTCGACGTCCAGACCTCGCAGATCTTAAGCCTCATCCTGCCGGAATTCAGTCGGTTGCTTGCGGCCGCTGCCCCTGGCGGCGACGGTGAAGACGAGATCGGCTCGCATCTCAACCCTTTTAAGCGCAAACGCCAAGGGCCGGCGGCCTACTGGTCCGGGGTGGTGGATGTGCCGGCCGAGGGGCGCAGTTTTGACTTCAAACTGCCCGAGAGCTTTAACGGCAAGCTGCGGCTCATGGCGGTGGCGGTCACCCGGGATCGGATCGGCGTTTTCGAGGGCGCAACCGAGGTGCGCGGCCCCTGGGTGCTGACGCCCAATATTCCGGCCTTTGTCGCGCCGGGGGATGAATTTACGGTCAGCGCCGGGGCCTTCAGCAACCTCAAGGCGGCCAGCCAGCTGAATCTGCGGCTTGAAACCGGACCCGGCCTCGCCATCAAAGGCGACGGCAGCCGGCAGATGGAGGTGGCGCCCAATCGCGAGGGCGTGGCAACCTTCACCCTCCAAGCCACGGAAAATCTAGGTTCCGCCGACCTGACCTTCTTTGCCGAGAGCAAGGACGGCAAGGCGCGCATCGGCGAAACGGTTTCGGTTCGCCCGGCCACGCCCTACCGGGTGGGATTGCGGGTGGGACAGTTTAGCGAGGCGGCCTTCAGCCTGCAGCGGCAGCGCGACCTGCACACCGAATATCGCACGGTTGCACTGGGTTTTGATCACTCGCCGCTGGTCTGGGGCCAGGGACTGGCCGCCTATCTGGAACAGTACCCCTACGCCTGCACCGAGCAGTTGTTGTCCAAGGCCATGCCCGCCCTGATCACGGCCAAGCCGGAGGAACTGGCAAGGGCTGATTTCAGGCCGCTGCAATCGGCCTTTGCCCTCCTGCGCCAACGGCAGAACGAGGCCGGTGGGTTTGGTCAGTGGGCCAGCAATCTGGTGGTGCAGCCGGAGATTTCGGTCTATGCCGCTGATTTTCTGATTGAGGCCGGCGAACGTGGCGCGGCCGTGCCCACCGATCTGGCGCAGCAGAGCCGCGCCTATTTGGATCGGATCGCCAATGGACCGGCAGAGGGAATGAGCGAGTTGCGCACCAAGGCCCGGGCCGTGTATCTGCTGACCCGGCAGGGTCGGGTGACCAGCACCGCTCTGGGCGCGATAGTGGAGCAGTTGGAGAAGCATCACCGCGAAACCTGGCGGACCGATCTCACCGCCGCCTATCTGGCCGCGAGTCAGGCCCTGCTTAAACAGCGGCGCGAGGCGGACAAACTGATGGCCTCCGTGCCCTGGCAGACCCTGGCGGCGCAACCCGAGGCCGATGAATCCATGGGCGTTTATGACGACGCCCTGAGCCGCGACGCCGAGTTGCTGACCCTGATTGCCCGGCACTTCCCGGATCTGCTCGCCAAAATTCCGGCGGAGTTGTTGCCGGCCCTGGGGGCGCGGCTGTCTCAAGATCAATACCATTCCTTGTCCGCCGCCCTGCTGATTCGGGCCTTTGACCTCTATGGCCGCAGCGTGGCGATCAAAAGTGGTCAGGTGAGCGCCGAAGTCGGGCTGGCCGACGGAACAGCCCAGCCGCTGGCCCTGGCCGGTCGGCCTTTGCACGCCGCTGTGCCCCAGGGTTGGGACAAGGTGATGCTGCGCAAGGCGAACGCGGGCCTGCCCTCCTTCTATCAGCTGACCGAGGCCGGATTTGATCGCCAACCGCCGGCAGGGCCGCTGCAACAGGGGATTGAGATTCTGCGCGAATACCTGGGCGCGGACGGCAAGGTGCTCAGCCAAGTCAAGGTGGGCGAGGAGTTTACCGTGCGGTTGCGGCTGCGGGCCACCGAGCGCGACGCGCTGAGCGAAATCGCCATTGTCGATTTGCTGCCCGGCGGGGTGGAGCCGGTGGTTGCAGTTCCGGCTGATCAGGAAGAAGAGGTGATCGAAGGCGAGGAGAGCGCGGACGGCGCGGACGATCAAACTGCAGACCAACCAATGAGCAGCGACGAAGTTGCGACCGGTTGGGAACCGGCCTTTGTCGACACCCGCGACGACCGGGTGGTGCTTTACGCCGGGCTTTCGCGGGAAGTCGTGACCTACGAGTACAAGGTGCGGGCCACCAATGCGGGAACCTTCCGCACCCCGCCGCCCTATGCCGAGGGCATGTATGAGCGCGGCCTGCAAGGACGGGGCGAGAGCGGCGCCCTGACCATCATCGAACCGTGAACTCCGGGCCCGGCGAGACGCCCACCGGGCCGGAAACCGCTTGGTTCGGGAGACGGGGATTGCAGGTATTTCGGCGTCTTCAGCGTTTGCGGAAGGTGAGGACCGTATTGCGACTGCTCGTTTCGGCGCGGTTCGGGCTGCTCGTCTTGCTGCTGGGGTTGCTGACGCTGCTGACCAACTGGCTGCCGGCCGAACCGATAAGCGCCGGCATTCCCTCCTCGCGCCTGATCCGGGCCGCCGACGGCTCAATGTTGCGCCTGACCCTGGCCCGCGACGGCCAGTACCGGCTGTGGACGCCGCTGGCGGACTTGGCGGACGTCACCATGGAGGCGATCCTGCTCAAGGAGGACCGGTATTTTTACTGGCATCCGGGCGTTAATCTCCTTTCGCTGGCGCGCGCCGCCCTGGCCACCTACGGCCGGGGCGAGCGGCAGGGCGGCTCCACCCTCACCATGCAGCTGGCGCGGCGGCTCTATCAGCTCAACACCCGCCGCATCCCCGGCAAAATCCAACAAATCGTGCTGGCCCTCTGGCTGGAGGCCCGCTACAGCAAAGACCAACTGCTGGAGGCCTACTGCAACCTTGCGCCCATGGGCGGCAATATTGAGGGGGTGGGCGCGGCGGCCCGGATCTATTTCGCTAAGGAACCCAGCCGTTTGACCCTGGCCGAAAGTCTGGCCCTGGCGGTGATGCCCCAGAACCCCGCCCGGCGGGGCGATTTTGACCGGGAACAGCAAGCGGCGCGCAAGCGTCTGACCGAGGAGTGGCACAGGCGTCATCCCCAGGAATCGGCGACCACCAGCCTGCTCGATCAGGACGTCAACGGCCTGGAACGCGGCCGCCTGCCCTTTGTCGCCCCCCACCTCACCGAGCAACTGCTGCGCGACCATGGCGAGGCCGGCGACGACAAGGTGATCGACGCCACCCTTGACCCGCGCCTGCAAAGTCTGCTGGAGCGGATTCTGCGCCAATACATTGCGGAGCGCCGCAGCCAGGGCGTGGTCAATGGGGCGGCGCTGCTGGTTGACCGTCGCGACATGGGCGTCAAGGCCTTGATCGGGTCGGCCGATTTTTCCAACCCCGCCATCCTGGGCCAGGTCAACGGCGCACTGGCCAAACGCTCGCCCGGCTCCACCCTCAAACCCTTTCTGTATGGTCTGGCCATCGACCAGGGGTTGATCCATCCGCTGTCGATCCTCAGCGACGCACCCACCGCCTTTGGCCCCTTTCAGCCGGAAAACTTCGACGGTCGCTTTGTCGGCCCGATCTCAGCCCGCGACGCCCTGATCCGCAGCCGCAATGTCCCGGCCATTGCCCTGGCCAACCAATTGCAAAGCCCAAGCCTGTACGATTTTCTCCGCAGCGCCGGCGTTGCCCGCCTGCGCTCGGCCCAACATTACGGCTTGTCGCTGGTGCTGGGCGGCGGCGAACTGACCATGGAGGAGCTGGTCGGATTGTATGCCATGCTGGCCAACAACGGCCAGCTCCGTCCCCTGCGCTACCGGCAGGACGACCCCACCGTCGCCGGAACCCGGCTGCTCTCGCCCCAGGCCGCCTTTCTGGTGCGCGACATGCTGGGCGCCAACCCGCGCCCGGATCATCGCGACAGCACTGGCCGCACTTGGAAAACCGCCTGGAAAACCGGCACCTCCTGGGGTTTTCGCGACGCCTGGACCGTGGGTCTGGCCGGCGACTATGTGCTGGCGGTCTGGATCGGCAATTTTGACGGCCGCGCCAATCCGGCCTTTGTCGGGCTCAAGGCCGCGGCCCCGCTCTTCTTCCGCATGACCGACGCCTTGGAGCTGACCCTGGCCGACGAGCAACCCGCACCGGACCCGCCGCCGCCCGGACTGATCCGGGTTGAGGTCTGCGCCGCTTCGGGCGATCTGCCCAACCGCTGGTGCCCGCAAACCGCCGCCGCCTGGTTCATTCCCGGCAAGTCGCCAATCCGCGTTTCCACCCTCCATCGCCCGGTGATGATCGACCAGCGCACCGGTCTGGCCGCCTGCCCGCCCTTTGATCCGGCGCAGACCCGGCAGGAGGTTTTTGAATTCTGGCCTTCGGACGTGCAACGGCTGTTCCGCGACGCCGGGCTGCCGCGCCGCCTGCCGCCGCAGCCCGCTGTTTGCGGTCCAAACCCGGCCGGCGGAACCCTTGCCACCGCCGGCAATCCTCCCCGCATCTGTTCGCCGCTGAGCAATGTGGTCTATGCCCTGCGCCTGTCCAAACCAGCGGAATCCATTGATCTGGCGGCCGCCATCGACGCCGACTGCGAGCGGATGTACTGGTTTGCCGACAACCGCTACCTGGGCTCCCGCGCCCGTGACGCCGCCCTGCCCTGGCGGCCCTCCCATTCCGGCCGTTTCGAGGTGAGCGTGGTCGACGATCAGGGCCGCAGCGCCGACCGCGTCCTGGAAGTGGATTTCCTCCCCTAGCGGTCTTTGGCTGGATGTGGCTGATGGGCCAACATGTTGCAACTAGGTGCAAACGGATCAGTCTCAAATGTATTTCAACAATTTTTCCGGATACAGCTACGTCACAGTTGTTCGTAGCCTCGCCGCCTTGCATATGGCTGTAAACAGACCAATCCGTCACCATGAGCAACCACCCTTGATCAAGCAAGCGCCCAAACCGCAATACGGCGCGCCGGTTTTTGTCTGCATTGCGTCCCTGTTGCGGTTGATTTTTTGCTTGCCCCCTTTGGTGCTCAGCCCTGATTGAAAAAAATCAGGGGGAGCGGTATGCTCATGCACCTGCGTTCTTTGCCCTGAACATGGCGTAAACGCAAACGCAGATCCTGCTCCGGCGCCAGTGACGACCGGGCTGAACCATACCTTTTCGAGCACGCACACGCCTCCATGCACACACCGCCCCCGGCGCACGACGAGCAGTCGCCCGAGCCGCCCACAAAAGACGCCGAACACGACGCCTCCTTTGTTTTCCTTGACCGGCGCGGCAAGCGCTGGCCCCGATTGCGTCGCCTGTCCTTTGCCGGCGGTCTGCTGTTGTTTGTCGCAACCGTGCTGTTTGTGCAAACCCTGGTGCTGCCCTCGCATCTCATTCTGCCGCCGGCGGTGGAACAACTCAAATCCCGCCTTAAAGCGAAAGCCCTACAGGCTAAAGATCACAACCAGGCCGCCACCAAACCCCTGTGGCTGGACTACGCCAAGGGAAAAAAAGGAGCCACAGCCGGACCGCACCCAAACGAAAAAGGACGGGCCTCGGCCGCGGCGACCAAATCGGCAACCGCGCCCTTGCTTGCCGCCAAAAACAATCAGGAAATCCGGCTGGGATTGTATGAGGGCTGGGACCCGGACAGTTTCGATTCCCTCAAGGCGCACGCCGACAAGCTAACCCATCTCTGTCCCGACTGGCTCTCCCTTGAGGAAGGGACAAGCACGGTCAAGGTCGTCGTCGATGAGCAGGTTGTTGATCTGGCCAAGGAACAAAACATTGCGCTCATGCCCCTGCTGCGCAATCTGGGCGAGGGCGACGCCTGGCTGGTGGAAACGGTGGAGAGTTTGCTCAACGGGCCTGAGGCGCGACGGCAACAGTTCATCGCCCAGCTCACAACCGCCCTGACCGGCATGGGCGCGGCCGGGGTGGTGATTGACTGGCAGCAGGTTGACCCCACCTACCACAGCGCCATGAGCGGTCTGCTGGCGCAAACGGCTGAAGCGCTGCACGCGAAAAACCTGGAGTTGTGGATCTGCGTGCCTGTAGGACGCGAGCTGAAAATCTTTGACCTCGATGTTCTCTCCCGCCACGTTGATCGCTTTGTGGCCATGCTCCACGACGAAAACGCCGAATCCGATCCGCCGGGGCCCATCGCCTCACGCGAGTTTTTCAACGGCTGGCTCTCCACCCTGGTCGACGGCTACGGCAAGCCCGAACAATGGATCATTTCCCAGGGGTCCTACGGTTACGACTGGGCCGAGGGCGAGGAACAGGCCGAGCACATCAGCTTTCAGGACGTGATGAGCCGCGCCGGCCGTTCAGCGCAGACCGCCTGCGAATTTCATCCCGCCGCATCCAACCCTCATTTTGTGTATGAGGATGGGGGCACGGTCCACACCATCTGGTTCCTCGACGCGATCACCTTTCTCAACCAGTTGACTGCGGCGCGCGAGCGCCATGTGGGCGGTTTTGCAATCAACCGGCTGGGCACTGAAGACCCCGGCGTCTGGGACGTCCTGGACGTTGCCACCGACAAGCCATTGCGCCGCGCCGATCTGGCTTCTTTGGAAACCATCCCGCCCGGCGAGGGCATCGCCCATATCGGTAGGGGCAACCTGATCACTATTGCCGACGAACGCGGCGAGGGGTTGCGCCGCATCCAGGTCGACAAAAAAGCCGCGCCAGGGGCCAGGGTCAGCGAGACCTATGAAAAATTCCCCAGCTATCTGACCATTCTCCACCAGGGCCGAGGCCCGGACGACGGCGTTGTCCTCACCTTTGACGACGGTCCGGACAGCGAGTGGACCCCGCAAATCCTCGACATCCTCAAACAGCGCGGGGTGAAGGCGACCTTTTTCATGATCGGCGCCAACATGGAAAACCACCCCCGGATCGTCCGCCGCATCCTCCGCGAGGGCCACATGATCGGGGTGCACACCTACAGCCACCCCAACATCGCCCTGGTTTCCGAAGAACGCGCCCACCTGGAGTTCAACGCCACCCAGCGGCTGATTGAGTCGATCACCGGCCACTCCACCATCCTGTTCAGGCCGCCGTACAACGCCGACACCAATCCCCACGATCCGGACGAACTGGTCCCGATCAAACTGGCCCAGGACATGGGCTACGCAACCGTGACCGAAGACGTGGACCCCGAGGACTGGGCCGAACCCGGCGCAGCCGTGATGCTCGAACGGATCAAGCGGGGCCGGATGCAGGGCGGCAACGTGGTGCTGCTCCACGACGCCGGCGGCGACCGCAGCCAGACCGTTGCCGCCCTGCCGCGCATCATCGACTACCTCGAAGCCAGGGGCGACCGCATCCTGCCCCTGCCGGAGATGCTGGAGATCCCGGCTGACCAGTTGATGCCGGCCCTGCCCACCAACCAGCAGCCCCTGACCCGGATGATCAGCGAAAGCGGCTTTACCGCCATCCACGAGGTGACCAATTTCTTCTGGGCCTTCATGATTGTGGCCACCGGCCTGACCGTGCTCAAAACCCTGGTCGTTTCCTGGCTGGCGATCCGCAGCCGCCGCGGCGACGCGCTCTTGGCGGCGGCTTCCGCATCAGAAGCCTACGCGCCGCCGGTCAGCGTGCTGATCGCCGCCTACAACGAGGCCAAGGTAATCCGCGACACCCTGCGGGCGGTCGTCAACACCGAGTATGCCGGCCCCATGGAGATCATCGTGGTCGACGACGGCTCCCAGGACGAGACCGCCGCCATTGTCGCCGCCATGGCCGAGGGCGATTCCCGCATTCGCCTGATCCGTCAGAGCAATCGCGGCAAGGCCGTGGCCCTACGCACCGGGTTGAACGCGGCCCAATGTGCGATTGTGGTCACCCTAGACGCCGACACCCAGTTCACCCCCCAGACCATCGGCCATCTGGTGCAGCCGTTCACCGATCCCACCGTGGCCGCAGTCAGCGGTCGGGCCCGGGTGGGCAATCCCAAAACCCTGTTTGCCCGGTTTCAGTCGCTGGAATATACCTGCGGTTTCAACCTTGACCGCCGCGCCTATCACCAGTTGAACTGCATCACCGTGGTGCCGGGGGCGGTCAGCGCTCTACGGTTGAGCGCCATTGCGGAGGTCGGCGGCATCAGCACCGACACCCTGGCCGAAGACACCGACCTCACCCTGAGCCTCCACAAATGCGGCTATCGCATCTGCTACGCCTCCCAGGCCATCGCCTGGACCGAGGCTCCGGAAACCCTGCGCACCTTTGCCAAACAGCGCTTCCGCTGGGCCTTTGGAACTCTGCAATGCCTGTGGAAGCATCGAGAGCTGCTGTTCAACGCCCGATTCAAAGCCCTGGGGTGGTTCAGCCTGCCCAGCGCCTGGTTTTTCAACATCTTCCTGGTGGCCTTTGGCTCGATCATCGACCTGATTCTGCTGTTCTCCCTGCTGGTGAGTCCGGCCAACACCATCCTCTATGTTTACTTTTTCGTTTTTCTCGCCGCCGACCTGCTGCTGGCGGCCGTCGCCTGTCTGGTGGAACGCGAGCCCCTGCGCCAAATCTGGCTGGTCCTGCCGATGCGGTTTGTCTATCGCCCGGTGCTCAATTTTGTGGTCGTCAAGGCGATCCTCCGCGCCTTCAAAGGGGTCTGGGTCGGTTGGGGCAAACTCGACCGCACCGCCTCGGTCACCTATAAAGCGTAGCCGCATCTCCCTGGTGAACCCTATGCCTACACTTCAACTTCAGCGCCAACACCAACGCCTGCACGCGCCGCCCGCCCTTTTGGGGGCGCTCTGGTGCTGCCTTCTTCTGGCCCTGTTGAGTTCCGGCTGCAACGAGCAAGCTGAACCGGAAAAAAAAACAGCGACAACGACCACAACGACCAGCGCGCCGAAGGGTCCGCTGACCCTGGCTATGCCCGCCAACGGGGCCTACACCGGGGCCTATGTGGATTTCGGCGAAGGCGAGGCCCAGGTTACCTATGACGCCCTCACCGCCTTTGAACAGATGACCGGCAAGCATCAGGCGGTGATTGCCTTTGGCAATTTCTGGGGCGATCAGGCCTTTCCCGCCAAAACCGTGCGCATCGTCGCCGGTTATGGGGCGGTGCCGCTGATTTTCTGGTCACCCTGGGACAAGCCCTATGAAGAGAGCCGGGGACCGGATCGGTTCAAACTGCCCGACATCCTGGCTGGCAAATGGGACGCTTACATCGACGCCTGGGCCGAGGGGGCAAAAAACTACGGCAAGCCCCTGCTGGTGACCTGGGGCCTGGAGATGAACGGAACCTGGTTTCCCTGGTCGGGCTGTTTTTACGGCGGCGGCAAGGTGGTCGGCCATAATAACGGCCATCCGCTCTATGAAGGGCCGGAAACCTTCAAGCAGGCCTACCGCTATGTGGTGGATCGGGTGCGGGCGAAAAAGGCGACCAATGTGCTCTGGGGATTCCACGCCAACAACTTCAGCACCCCGCGAACCGCCTGGAACCACATGGCCAACTATTATCCGGGCAAAGAATATGTGGATTGGCTGGGTTTGAGCGTCTACGGCAAGATGAGCAAATCCGAGGGGTGGGCCGATTTTGTCGCCATGATGGACGAGCCCTACAAGGAAATCGCCAAGTTGGACCCGAACAAACCAATATTCCTGGCCGAGTGGGGGGTGGGCGAATTTCCGCCGGCCGACAAGGCGGGATTCATCACCAAGGCCTTCAATCTCATCCCCACCCAGTATCCCAGGGTGCGGCTGGCGGTGTACTGGCACGAACGCTGGGAAAACGGGGACGGCAGTTTCAGCAATCTGCGCGTCAACTCGTCGCCCGAGGCCCTGGAGGCCTATAAAACCGGCGTTGCCGCGCCGTATTGGATCGACCGGCCGCAATTTGCGCCGCAAACCCCGCCCCATTGACGCGGATGGGATGTACGATCCGCCTTGCACAAGAATTGCCGGCCAGAGTATGATGCCGTCAATGTTGCTTATATCCGCCAACTTTTCCTCAAAGAGCCGCGTGCGTTGCCCATGAAATTTCTTTTCGATTTTTTCCCAATTCTGTTGTTCTTCATCGCCTACAAACTATTCGACATCTATGTGGCCACCGGCGTAGCCATTGCCGCCACCTTCGCGCAGATTGCCGTAGCCTGGATAAAAACGCGCACCGTGGCGCCGATGCAACTGGTCACCCTGGCGGTTATTCTTGTCTTCGGCGGCCTGACGCTGTATCTGCACGACGAGCAGTTCATCAAATGGAAACCCACGGTGATCAACTGGCTTTTTGCCGCCGCTTTTCTCGTCAGCCAGATCTTTGGCCCCAAAACCGCGATCGAGCGGATGCTGAGCGGCAACTTTGCGCTGCCGCAACCGGTCTGGCGACGCCTCAATCTTACCTGGGTGCTCTTTTTTCTGTGCATGGGGGGGGCCAATTGGTACGTGATGTCGTTTTTTGACCGCGACACCTGGGTCAATTTCAAGCTCTTTGGCATGCTCGGCCTGACCTTGGTCTTTGTCGTGCTTCAGTCCTTGTATCTCGCCCGGCACATGGAAGAGTCCGGGACAAAAGAATAGTCGCCCCGCACGGCGACCATCGCCAAAGGCGCGTGCCGCACTGATCCAGGTGAAAGACCATCCGCGCCTCCCCCAAACCAACCACAGGATGACACGACCATGAACATTCTCATCTTGAACGGCAGCCCGCGCAAACGCGGCAACACCGATCTGTTGCTGGAAAAAATCGAGGAAGGCGTCCACCGGGCGGGCCAGCGGGCCGAGCACGTCAATCTGGCGCACCTGTCCATTCATCCCTGCACCGGCTGCGGCCACTGTGAAACCGAAGGGGTGTGCATTTTCAAGGACGACATGACGCTCTTGTACCAGAAAATCGAGGCGGCCAACCGGATTGTGATCGGCTCGCCGATCTATTTTTACGGGGTCACGGCCCAGACCAAGGCCTTTATTGACCGCTGCCAGGCCCTGTGGTGCCGCAAGTATCTGCTGGGCGAGATCAAACCGGAACGCGACTACCGCCGCGGCTACATGGTCAGCGTTGCCGCCACCGACGGCGGCAAGATCTTCGACGGGGCGCGCCTTACCGTGCGTTACGCCTTTGACGCCATGGAATTCACCTACAGCGGCGAACTGCTGGCTCAGGGGGTGGACGTCAAAGGCGCGGTGGCCGAGCGAACCGAAATCATGGAAGAGGCGGTGCAGATGGGTCTGGAGATCGGCCGTAAATCATGACCGCGCCAGCGTTCACGCCGCAATCGACCTTAGCTGCCCTGAAAGGCTCCATGCCGCCAATGCGACGTCCGGCTCTCAGCCAGGAGCGTCCTCGCGCCAGGCGACGTCCTTGCCTGCTGCTGGCCCTGCTCCCGATGCTGCTGGCTGGCCCCCAACCCGCCGCCCTGGCCAGTTCGACCGATCTGGAGGCCAGCTACCGTTTTCTCACCAGCGACCGCGCCGACGGCGGCATCCTATACACCGCCACCGCCGGCAAACTCCAGGGACGCCGCTTGCCGCTCAGTTTTTACGACAGCGCCGCCTACTGGGGCGAGCATGTCTGCGCGGCAACCGATTGCGCGGTGGTCGACGTCTACAACCCGCACACCTACACCCTGACCCCTGCGTCATCCGTTGCCGGCGATCTCCAGACCGAGCGGGTCAATACCCATAACGGCGCCAACATCTACGACGCCGCAGCCTGGCAGATTGCGGTCATGCTCGGCCGGGCAGTCAATGGCCTGTCACCCACCGGCGAGGACGCCTACGCATTGGCGAGCAATCAAAACACGCTGCTGCGCGAAGGTCACAGCGGCGACAGCAGCCACCCGACGCCGAGCGAGATCAAGGCGGTCACCGCTGGGTCGGTGTTTGTCTACAATGGCCAGCGGGTCATTGATCCCCGCCAGGCCTACAGCTTTCGCATGACGCCGCGCAGTTGGCTCTCTAGCGATCCCTTTGCCGGCACGCCCTATAGCCGATACCTCACCCTTGCCAACCCGCCCGCCGACAACAAAGCATACCAAGCCGGCAAGGTCAGTTGGACCGATTGGAAGCCAATCACCGGCGAAAACAGCTGGGCCTTGCTGCTCGGCCCCCTGCAGGCGGCCGCACTCCATTACCAGATCGAAAAAAAATCACCCTTCGTCCCCTTCCACGATCCAGCCCTGGGCAACGCCCTGGCGATGCTGCCGACCTTTGCCGCCATGCAGTCGCCGCTGGGCGCGGTCTACTACGCTCCGGCCGGCACGGTGGCCAATCAGGGCGACCAGTTGGTGGACCCGTACTTTGTCGCGGTTGAAAATAACATCAGTTTGTATGCGGGGTTGCAGGTGCTGCAGAGCATGTTGCAGACCACCTTGCGCCAGGACAAGGGGCTCTCCCCTACAGACCGGGCCAGCATCGAGGCGGCGCTGCAGTTGAGCGGGGCCATGATCCACGGCGGCAATATCGGCACACGCGACAAACCACGCGCCTCCGACGGTCTGCTCGCCTTTTTCAAAAATGTGGCCTGGCGGGACGGCGAGTTTGTCCAGGGCGGTCGCGCCGACGCCCCTGGCGCCGCAAACCGCTGGCAGCCGAGCTTGGAAACAAAGGCGGTGGACGTCAACACCTGGGGCATTGCCGCGCTGGGTGGCGAGCAGATCGACGCCTGGTTCGGCTTTGGCGCCGGCTATCGCAACTGGAGCCAGGTGAAACGCTGGGGCGGCTACGGCAAGGAAACAACCCTATGGGGCGTGGGCTTTTCCGACCAGGACGGCAACGGCATTGACCCGGACGGCAACTTCCGCCAAGGCGTGCTGTCGGTTGAATGGACCGCCGGCGCGGTCACCATGGTGCGTAGCCTGATCGCCCATTATCAGGCCATTGCCGACGCTTCGCCGAATTACGCCCAGGCGCGCCAATTTGTGGAGTCACTCCGTCAAGACGAGCAATCGATGCTGGCGGCCATGGAAACCCTGCGCGCCGACACCTACGCAAGCGCTTATTTCAACGGCAAACCAAACAATTACAACAAACTGTTGCCGCTTTCCACCAAGCCCTATCTCTACGCCAGCAAACGCTATTTCATCCCCTTTGGTTGGTACGCCAATCCCCTCCCCAGCACCTGCGCCACCGCCTGGATGATCATGATCAAAAACGACTACAATCCTTTTCTCCCCGGCGGCGGCCTGGAAAAAAACCAATAAAAAAGCCGTCCTCTGCACCTGGGGTGCAACGGACGGCTTGCGCCAACGCTTCAACGCGTCAAATAATGGTCGGCGCTGAAAACGCCGGCAATTTTGCCGATCAGGCGTAGATGCTAATCGATTGTGACTTCATGGTCTCTGCGGCTGAGCTCGCCTCTTTGCTCTGCACAGCCGAGCTTTCCTTGCTTTCCTCAGACGCCTTCTCGGGCGGCGGAGGCGGGGCCTGCTGCTGGACAACTTGACCGCCGCTTTTCTGCGGCGGCGCCTGATATGCCTGAAATCCGGTTGAACTTCCTATACTGCCTACGCTCATGTTAAACCTCCCTGTTCTCATGGTCGAACGGTTTGCTCATCTTTTCTGCACTCTGGTCACGCCGTCGTGTTGATGATCGTTCCTGTTCCGCTTGGCGCAACTGGCGCGACGGGCTGAACCGGAGTCTGCACGGTCTGCGTCTGCATCAACCCCTCAATGGTTTTGCTGATCAACTCGCCGACCAGATGCGGTTGTTCGTTGGCCGATTTCAACACGGAAAGATTGGCGGTTGCGGCGACGCTGGATGCGATCTGCATAAAACCTCCGAGAAAAGATAATAAATAATCCTATTTCAAATATTAGGGCCATCGAAACAAAAAGTCAAGGCCGTATCCCTATTAGCTTGCACAATCGGCAAGATACAGAACGCTTCCCGCATCCCTTGTCATTGCAACGGGTTGATCATGCCGCTGCTCAGACTGCCCGAGCGCGTCAGGACCATCTTTTAGGACAAGCTCTTCTCCTTGAAAAAAACGAGACTGGCCGAAGAAAGCACCACCAGCACCGAGCCAACGTTGTGCACCACCGCGCCCATGATCGGGGTCATCAACCCGCTGGCCCCGGCGACCACCGCCACGAGGTTGAACAGCAGGCCAAAGGCAATGTTGAGTTTGATGATCAACAGCATCCGCCGGCCCAGGGCAATAAGAAAGGGCAATTTGCCGATGTCGTCGCCCATCAGGGCGATGTCGGCGGTCTCCAGGGCCACTGCCGTTCCCTTGGCCCCCATGGCGATGCCGACGTCGGCTGCGGCTAGAGCCGGCGCGTCGTTGATGCCGTCGCCGACAAAGATCACCCTGGCGCGGTTGGCCTGCATCTCCTGAATAACCTGGAGTTTACCCTCTGGTTTCAACCCGGACCAAAGACGGGTGACGCCGACTTGGGCGCCGACCAGATCCACCGAACGCGCATGGTCGCCGGAGAGAATGCCGATCTCGCGCAGGCCCAGTTGCTTCAATCGGGTCACGATCTGCTCGGCCCCGGACCGCACCCGGTCGGAAACACTGAGAAAACCCATCGGTTGGCTGTCGCGGTACACCATCAGCGGGGTGGCGCCGCGCTCCTTGACCGCGTTCAATTGCGGCTGCAGCGCGCCCGGCACAGCGGCAACGCCGCCGTAGAGATAGACGCTGCCCACCTCGACCAGCTGGCCGTCGACGCTGCCGCGCACCCCGATCCCGATTTCGGTGAATAGGTCACGGGCCGCGTTGACGGTGATTTTGGCGTAATGGGCCGCCTGGATAACGGCCCGGGCCAGGGGATGGGTTGCGTCGCACTCGACGCAGGCCGCCTGCCGCAGCAGCTCGTCGCGGGTGACGCCCTCTGCCGGGATGATCGCGTCCACCCTCGGGTTGCCCTCGGTAAGGGTGCCGGTCTTGTCGAACAAAATGGCGTCGGCCAGGGCAACGCTCTCAAGGTGCTGCCCGCCTTTGACCAGGACGCCGGCGCGCGCCGCCCGGCCAATAGCTGCCACCGTGGCGGTGGGCACGGCCAGAATCAGGGCGCAGGGGCAGCCGACAATCAACACCGCCACGGCGCGGCCAAACTCGCCGGACAGCAGCCAGGCCGCAAGCGCGCAGCCCAGGATCAAGGGCGTGAAGTACTGGGCAAAGCGGTCGATAAAGGCGATGGTTTTCGGTTTGTGCGCCTCGGCCTCGGACACCAATCGAATCACCTGCCCCAGAGTGGTGTCGGCGCCCACTTTTTCGGCGCGGACGCGAAGCACGCCGTTATGATTGAGCGTTCCGGCATATACGGCGTCGCCGACCTGCTTCTCCACTGGCATGGCCTCGCCGGTGATGGCCGACTCGTCCAACGACGAAACCCCCTCGATCACCAGGCCGTCAACCGGCGTTTGCTCGCCCGGCTTGATCAGGAGAATATTCCCGACCCGCACCTCCTCAACCGCCACCAACCGCTCCCGGCCGTCGGCCACAATCACCGCCTGTTTTGGCGACACCTGGATTAGGGCCTGGATCGATTTGCGCGCCGATTCGGCGGTGGCCTCCTCGATCAGAGCGCCAAGCACCATGATGCAGCTGACCACGGCGGCGGTGAGCAATTCGCCGTTGAGCAGGCAGGCGATGATCGCCAGGGCCAGCAGCTCGTCGACGTTGACCCGCCTTGCCAGCAGGCCTTTTATCGCCCCGAGAATGACCGGCAAACCGTTGATCGCCACCGAGGCGAGGATCAACCCCTGGCTGAGCCACAACAGCGCCGAAGAACCAGCCGCGTCCGGGACATGTCGGCCAAGCAAAAATCCGGCCAGCGCCAGCAAGGCGCCGCAACCAACCTTGATAAAATCTCTATTCTGTAGCAATTCTTCATACGCGCCAAGTTTGGCAAAACGACCTATCATACTATTTTCCCTTGATTAATATCAACACCACAATCTTCCTTGCTGCCCCTTTCGGGCAACTAACGAATGTTCCCCAGATGTTCCATCAACTCGTCGATCAATTTTTCGTCGTGCTCAACCAGCGACTTGGCAATGCAGCCGCGCAGGTGATCGCCGATGACCTGGGTCCAGACGCCGCGCAGGGCGCCGCTGACCGAATTGATCTGGCGCAGCACCTCAATGCAGTCCTTGTCCTGCTCGACCATGGCGCAGAGGCCGCGCACCTGTCCCTCGATCCGCCGCAACCGCTTGACCACCCGTTCCTTGTCCTGATCCGTTCCGCACAGACTCATCCTGTTCTCCTTTGCCCGAGGCACGCCGCAGGCGGTTTATGGAATATAGGGGTATACCCTATTGTCAGCAGCGCCTGTATACTCCGTGTGGGCAGTCAAAGCAACCGCATAGTTAAGGTGTGGCAAAAATGATCAGGGGTTCAGAATGACGAAAACGTGCGGGCAGGATTCAACCCGTCGGCACACTCGGATGAACTACGATTTTCGAAAGGAGAAACGCCTGGAGAGGCAATGAGATACAACCGTGCCAAGGAGGATGCCCGCCAGATCGGCCAGCAGATCGCCAGCGTCCAGGGTGCGTTGCGGAAAGAAAATCTGGGTCAACTCTTCGCCCAAGGCAAACGCGGCAACCAACACGCTGCCCCGATAGAGCGGCAAACCGCCAAGCGTGAATGCTGCATGCCGGCACGCGGCGTTGCACAACACGGTGAACAAGCCAAACAAACCCAAATGCCCCAGCTTGTCGCCATAGGGCAGGGAGCGCGCCAGATCGAAAAAAACGCTTGGCGCCCCGGTGTCGGCCAGAAAGATGATCCACAGGAGGAACAGAAAAAAACTGACGGCGGCCAAGGCGGCAATCTTATGCATGGCGGATGCTTGCGGCGGAATGCGTGGTCGGCCTTAACCGAGTGACAAAAGCGAGGAAGACGGAATTGTGGGCGGAGTTACGCTTTTTTGCCGGTCATCAGAAACACGCTGAACCGGGCCGGCGAGCCGTTGTCGTCATTCTTGACGATCTCGGCCGCAGTGTCGTCGACAATGTCGACAAATCCGGCCTCGGCAAAACAGCGGCGCAGAACATCGCGCTCAAAGCCAAAATGAAACACGCCGGTGTTGTCCCCGTGAAACCGACCGCCCTCCTCATCAAGGTCCGCTATGCACAAACAACCGCCCGGCGCCAAAACCCCATAAAAATGGGCCAGCAGAGGCGCAACCTCGGGGATATGATGCAGGGTCATGCTGCTGACGACCAAATCGTATTTGCCCGGCAGAGCGCCGCCGTTTTCCAGATCGCACAGGACGGCCCGGGCGTTGGCCAATTTTCGGCCGGAGATCTTGCCGTTTAAAATCTCAAGCATGCCCCGCGAACTGTCGACGCCGGTGATGGAACGAACCTGCGGCTGCAACTGCAGGGTCAGCAAACCGGTGCCGCAGCCAAAATCCAGCACGTCCATGGTTGGATGGACGCCGCCCAGACGCACGATGGCGTCGGCTACGTCTTTTGCCAGCTTGACCCGCTGCGGCCGCTCATCCCAGGAGGCCGCCTCCTGATCAAAATCCCGTTTTTCCCTGCTCATGGACAGCTCCTCTGGTGACGGCCGAATATTTGAAACCAATCGCAAGCGACGCTCTACAAAACACGCTGGAGCAACACGGCGCTTCTGGTCCATTCGCGCCGGGACAACCGGGCGCCGGCGGATGTTTCGCCGATTGCCCGTAAAACGCCCCTTTCTACCATGAGCAGGATGATTAGGCAAGCCTTGCCGTGCGGGCAACTGCTTCTATTTTATCGGTAAAACAGCGCATAAAGTCGTTCGGACCGAAGCGGCCGCAGCCTTGCCGCCAGGACCGGCCAACAGGCGAGCAACACGCGTGGCGCCAACCGGTCCCCGATTCCGCCCCCATTCAAATGAGAATGTGTATTGACATTGCCCTGATACGGTCAAAGTGTAGCAATACGCTCAAAACAAAGCACGCCTTGGGCCGGCCGCGGTGTTCGTTGGTCGATGCCCTCTGAGCGTGACTAATCGTTTCGTACCCATTCTTTCCATGAACAGGAGAATTTATGAGCACCTACACCATTGCCGTGATTGTCGGCAGTCTGCGCAAGGATTCCTTCAACCGCACCCTGGCAACCGCCTTGGCAAAACTGGCCTCGCCGGAATTCACTTTCAAACAGGTGGAGATCGGCGATCTGCCGCTCTACAACCAGGACGACGACGGCGACCAGGCCCCATCGGTCAAACGACTGAAAGGAGAAATCGCCGCCGCGCAGGGTCTGCTGTTCGTCACCCCCGAGTACAACCGCTCCATTCCCGGGGTGCTGAAAAACGCCATTGATCACGGTTCCCGGCCCTACGGACAGAGCGTCTGGGCCGGCAAACCCGCCGGGGTGATCGGCATTTCGGTCGGAGCCATCGGCACGGCCTTGGCGCAACAGCATCTGCGCAACGTGCTGGCCTACCTTGACGCGCCGACCCTGGGCGCGCCAGAAGCCTTTCTCCAGGCCAAGGACGGATTTTTCGACGCGGACGGCGGCATCGGCCCAGAGAGCAAGGCCTTTCTCCAGGGCTGGATGGACCGGTACACCGCCTGGGTAAAACAACATCAGGGTTGATCGCTTCTGTTCCGAGCTGATTGTTCCGCCCTGCCTGCCGATTTCCGGGGCAGGCGGGGTCCACGTATCGTTTGGACGACGGCTCCACAGGGGCTGGACCATAGAGCGCGCACGAGAATTCGCTTCTTTTTTGGGGCGAAAAGGTGTATTAAAAAAATAGCATTATATTCAACAGTTATGATCAACAGGGAACTGCGGCGCGCACGTCATGAAAACACATACCATCAAATTAAACCAACCAACAAACAACTTTCCGTTTTTTAAAGATATTCTTGAAAACGGCTACCATGTGTTCAGCCGGGAGAACGCAAAACTGCCGGATTACTACCCCAGCAAATTTCCCAATTACCCCGGCGTCCAGCTGAGTGAACTGAACATCGGCGACGTCGTCACCATCCGAGCCTTTTTCAGCATCGGCTCCGGGGCAACGGCGCGCGCCGACGGCGGCTATCTGGATCTGGAAGTCGAGGCCATCGAGGGCGACACGGTGTTCGGAGTGATCTTGACCAGCCTGCCCAAGGAGTTTCCGCTGCAACTCGGCGATTCCATGGAAATCTATCCGGATGAAATGCTCTACAAGGCGCAGATGACCGAACACTGAAACGAGGCGGCAACACATCGCCCCCCTGCCCTCTTCTCGATTTCCACGCCCTGGAGCGACAGTCATGCCCTCCACGACCGCTGTTTCCCCCCCTGATTGCCACAACGAAGCCCTGATCGCCAATGTTCGTCCGACCGATTGGGTCAACCCGGAACCCAGCGGACGCTACAACCTGGTGGTGATCGGCGCCGGCGCGGCCGGTTTGGTCTCCGCCGCCGGCGCCGCCGGCCTGGGCGCCAAGGTGGCGCTGATTGAGCGAAATTTGCTCGGAGGCGATTGCCTGAACGTGGGTTGCGTGCCCTCAAAGGCGCTCATTCGCGCCTCACGGGCCCTGTTTGACGCCCGCAACAGCCTGGAGTTTGGCGTGCAAGGCGGCGAGCAGCTCACCTTTGATTTTGGCGTTGCCATGGAGCGGATGCGGCGTTTGCGCGCAACCCTCAGCCGTCACGACTCGGCCCGCCGTTTCCGCGACGAGCTCGGGGTGGACGTGTTTCTCGGCCAGGCGCGGTTTGTCGGCCCGGATTGCATCGAGGTCGACGGCAAGCAGCTGCGGTTTGCCCGAGCCGCCGTTTGCACCGGCGCCAGGGCCATGGCGCCGCCTATTCCAGGCTTGGCCGAGGCCGGGTATCTCACCAACGAAACCGTTTTCTCGCTCACCGAACTGCCCCGGCGTCTGGCCATCATTGGCGGCGGTCCCATTGGCTGCGAGCTGGCCCAGGCTTTTGCCCGCTTCGGCAGCCGCGTCACCCTGATCCAGCGCGGCCGCCAACTGCTCCGCCGCGAGGACGCCGATGTCGCCGCAATCCTCCAGGCGGCCCTGGTTCGCGACGGGGTGGATCTCCATCTGGACACCAAAATCCTCCAAGTTGCAACCAGCAGGCAGGAGAAGATCCTGCACCTGGAACGGGACGGCGCCGGTATGGACGTCACCGTGGACGCGATCCTGGTCGGGGTGGGACGGGTCGCCAACATCGCAGGGCTTGGTCTGGAGCAGGCCGGGGTCGACTTTAACCAGCAGGGGGTGCGCGTCAACGACGCCCTGCAAACCACCAATCCACGCGTCTACGCCGCCGGCGACATCTGCTCCCCCTACAAATTCACCCACGCCGCAGACGCCCAGGCGCGCATCCTGATTGCCAACGCCCTGTTCATGGGGCGGCAAAAAGCATCAAAGCTGACCATTCCCTGGTGTACCTACACCGATCCGGAAATCGCCCGGGTGGGCTTGAACGAACAGGAGGCCCGCGACCAGGGCATTGCCGCAACCACCCTGACCGTGCCGCTGGCCGACGTTGACCGGGCCGTGCTTGACGGCGAAACCCAGGGATTTGCCCGCGTGGTCCTGCGCAAGGGAACGGGCTCCATTCTTGGGGCCACGATTGTCGCCCGCCACGCCGGCGAGATGATCAACGTCTTTTCCCTGGCCATGACCAACAACCTTGGCCTCGCAGCCATCGGCCGCGCCATCCACCCCTACCCCACCCAGGCTGAGGTCGTCAAACGTCTGGCCGACGCCTACAACCGCACCCGCCTGACCCGGCCGATCAAAAAAATCCTGGCCGCCTGGCTCCGCTGGCAACGCGCATGACGACGTTCACAGCGCTGTGGAATCATCCCAACGCCCTGCGCCTGGCGGCCTTCCTGGTGCTGTTCGCCGGCTTTGCAGCGGCTGAGGCGATATGGCCTCGCCGGCCGCTCACTGTGGCCAAATCGCGGCGCTGGTTCAGCAACTTGTCGCTCACGGTCCTCAACACCGTACTGCTCCGTCTGGCAACGCTCATCGTTCCGGTGGCCCCGGCAGCCGTCGCCGCCTTGGCCCAGTCCCAGGGCTGGGGTCTGTTCAACCGGCTCCAGATCGGCGGCGGGCTGGAACTGGCGGCAAGCGTACTTCTCCTGGATCTCCTTATCTACACCCAGCACCGCCTTTTTCATCGCCTACCGATCTGCTGGCGGTTGCACCGGGTGCACCACACCGATCTGGACCTCGACGTCTCCAGCGGCATCCGTTTCCACCCGCTGGAAATTCTGCTTTCCCTGGCGATCAAACTCGGCGCCGTGGTCGTGCTCGGGTGCTCGCCGCTCTCTGTACTGTTGTTTGAGATCCTGCTCAACGCCACCTCCCTGTTCAGCCACGCCAATCTGCGCATCCCCACGGCCCTCGACCAATGGCTGCGGCTGGTGCTGGTGACGCCGGACATGCACCGGGTCCATCATTCGGTGATTGTGCGGGAAACCGACAGCAACTTTGGCTTCAACCTCTCCTGCTGGGATCGACTGTTGAGCACCTACCGGGCCCAACCGCGCGACGGTCACGACCGGATGACCATTGGCCTGAAACAATGGCAAAAACCGAATGAACTGGGCCTGGGCTCGCTTTTGAAACTCCCGTTTTCCCGCCCCCAGGCCAGGAAGGTCGCATGAAGGCGCCAAAAATCATCCTGTTGGGTCTCGCGGCAGCGGCAATCTGCCTGTTTTTCTGGTTGGATCTGGGACAATTCTTGACCCTGGCCGCGCTCAAGGCCCATCACCAAACCCTGATGGAGTTCCAGGCCGCGCACAAAGCGCTCACTGCCATCGGCTTCATGCTGCTCTACATCGTGCAAACGGCCCTATCCCTCCCAGGGGCCGCGATGCTTTCGCTGGCCGCCGGAGCCCTGTTCGGCACAGTTTTGGGAACCGTGTACGCCAACATCGCGGCCACGGTTGGCGCCACCCTCGCCTTTCTGGCCACCCGTTATCTGCTGCGCGAGGCGGTGCAGGGACGATTTGGCGACAAACTGACAGTCATCAACCGGGAGATTGAAAGCGGCGGCTTCCATTACCTGCTGTTTTTACGGCTAGTTCCGGCCTTCCCCTTCTTTCTGGTCAATCTCGCCGCCGGCCTGACCCGGTTGCCGCTGCGCACCTTTTTCCTGGCCACCATGCTCGGCATCATTCCCGGCGGATTTGTCTACGTCAACGCCGGCGCCAGCCTCGCCACCATCGATTCCCTGGCCGGGATCGCTTCGCCTCGGGTGCTGGGTTCGTTTGCGCTGCTCGGATTGTTTGCGCTCGCGCCGGTGCTGTACGGCAAATTCAAAACCAAGCGATAGCAGCATGCGTTCCGACCAAGAGTGCGTGAAAACAACCTGCGCGACAAAAGAACCTGCGGAGCGGGAACCTTCACCCGCGGCAGGCGGCGTTCGGCCCCTGCTCACCGTTGTCATCCCCACACTTAACGAGGCCGAAACCCTGCCGCTGCTGCTGGCCGATCTCAACCAACAGGCGGGCGTTGCCCCGGAGATCGTGGTCGGCGACGGCGGCTCCACGGACGCCACCTGTTCGCTGGCGGCCTCGCTGGGGGCGAGGGTGGTCAACGCTGAACGCGGCCGGGGAGCGCAGATGAACACCGCCGCGCAACAGGCCGGCGGCGAGTATTTTTTATTCCTCCACGCCGATTGCCGCCTGAACGATCCTGGCCTGCTTGCCAAGGCCCTCAGCGCCTTGCAGCAGGCAGAGCGGGAACAGCCCTGCATTGCTGGTCATTTCCGCCTGCGCTTTCTCCGCACCACCCAGCGCAACCGGCTGGCCTATCGCTACCTCGAAGGCAAGACCGCACTCAACCGGGTCAACACCACCAACGGCGACCAGGGGATGCTGCTTTCTCGTCATTTTTTCGCACGTCTTGGCGGGTTTGACCCCAGCCTGCCCTTTCTTGAAGATCAGCGCATCGCCGCAAAAATCCGAGCCCAGGGCCAATGGATTACCCTGCCCGGCTGTCTGACCACCTCGGCCCGTCGTTTTGAGAGCGAGGAATTCCACCGCCGTTACCTGCTGATGGCGATGATGATGGGGTTCTACAGCCTGGGCGAAACCTCGTTTTTTCTGCGCGCCCCGGGCGTGTACCGGGTGCAGCGGGAAACCGGCCGGTTGCTGCTGTCGCCCTTTTTCGCGCTCGTCTGGCGCATGATTCGCGAGGATTGGGGATTCGCCGGCTCGGTCCGCGCCTTCTTGCGGCTGGGCCGATATCTGCTGGAAAACGCCTGGCAGGTCTTCTTCTTTCTCGACGTCTGTATGCAGCCGCTGCTTGGCGCCAACCGCTCGCCCCTGCTCGCCGCCTATGATCGTTTCATCGCCCCCTGCCTGAGGTTTCGCCCCTTGAACGGCCTTGCCGGTCTGCTCTGTTTTGCCTGGTTCATGGGGGTGCTGGCCCCGTATTTCTGGTTGAGCGAAACCTTAGCTGCAGCAAACAAGGGCGCGCGAATCACGACATGAACCAACCCCAGGCCGCCACCACCGCCGTCGCCCTGTTTGTGCGGGCGCCGATTCCCGGTCGAGTGAAAACCCGCTTGGCCGCCGGCATGGGCAACGAAAACGCCTGCCTGCTCTACCGAGCCATGGCGGACGATGTTGTCCGCGCAGTCCAGAATTCCGGCCTGGCACTCCATCTCTTCCACGACGGCAACGACGCCGAAGCCCAGGCCTTGCTGCCTACGGCCTGGCGAGCCGCCGCACGCCAGATGATTGCTCAGCAAGGAAACGACATTGGCGAGCGGATGTCGGCGGCTTTCACCCACTGCTTTGCCCGCAACATCGGCCAGGTGATTGTGGCGGGCAGCGACGTTCCCGACCTGGGCGCCGCTGTCTTCACCGCCGCCGCCCAGGCCCTGCGCACCCATGACGTGGTCCTTGCGCCGACCGTTGACGGCGGGTATGGTCTGATCGGTGTGCATCAGGCAAGTTACCGCCCTGAATTGTTTCACAATATTGCCTGGAGCACCGATCAGGTGGCGCAGGCGACCCTGGCGGCGATCAAACAACTCGGGCTGAGGGTTTGTCTGCTGGAGACCCTGCGCGACCTCGACACCCTGGACGACGTCCGCAGGTATGCCCGTTGCCCAGCCCTGGAGGCTCGGGCAACCAACCAAATGATCGCGCGTCTTCAAGACGATCTTTGCATCTGAACCGTAAACAAGGAGCGGCATGAGCTGGAAAATTTCCGCAAGCGTTGAAGAGATACTGAAAAAAGGCAGGGATGCGGCGGTGTTAAGCCGCGAGGAGGCGCTTGTGCTAATGCGCCTGGACCTGGAAAGCCGGGAAACCTACGCGCTGATGGAGAGCGCCAACCACCTCTCCCGCGCCCAGTTCGGCCAGAAAGGGGAAAAGCACATGCACATCGGGCTCAACGTCGAGCCCTGCCCGATGGACTGCGCCTTTTGCTCCCTGACCCGGCAGGCCGGTCTGTTCACCGACAAGGTCGAATTCCCCCTGGATCAGATCCTGGCCTGGGCCCGGCAGGGCGAGGCCGAAGGCGCCGACGCCCTCAACCTGATGAGCACCGGAACCTTTCCCTTTTCCCGCCTGCTGGAGATTGGCCGTCGCCTGCGGCAGGAGGTGCGGACGCCCCTGGTCGCCAACGCCCGGGACATCAACCACGCCGAGGGCGAACAGTTGCTCGACGCCGGCTTTGTCGGCTTTTACCACGCCGTGCGGCTTGGCGAGGGCACAGACACCCCCTTCAACCCGGAGCGCCGCATCCAGACCATCCGGGTGCTCCACGACGTCGGCCTGCAGTGGATGAACTGCGTCGAACCGGTGGGACCGGAGCATTCGCCCGAGGAAATCGTTGACCTGATGCTGCTCGCCCGCCGGGAAAAGGCCACCTACAGCGGCATCATGCGCCGGATCAATTTCCCCGGCTCGCCCAAGGAGCCGATGGGGATGATCAGCGAGCGGCGCATGGCCCAGATGGTGGCAGTCAGCCGTCTGGTCATGGGCGACACCGTCCGCGCCCATTGCACCCACGAACCGCACAGTCTCTCCCTGGTGGCCGGCGCCAATCTGTTCTTCCCCGAGGTCGGCTCGAGCCCGCGCGACGGCCAGGCCGACACTGGCAAGGGCCGGGGCCGCTCGGTGCTCGACTGCGCCGCCATGCTCCGGGAGATGGAATGGAACCCGGATTTGCCGTCGAATTGTTTTTGATGTCAGGGAATTTTTCGGAACAACACTGTTAACTTGCTTCCATGGAGACTGTATGCCTAGTCCTAAAATCTTCCTTTCCTCTACCTGTTATGACTTAGGGATGGCTCGGGAACAATTGAGGTCATTCTTTCTCCGTTTAGGATACGAACCTATTTTAAGTGAATATTCGGACGTGCTCTACGATCCCAGGACACATACACACACGAGCTGCATACAAGAAGTTCCCAATGCAGATATGGTAGTAGTGCTGATTGGTTCAAGATTTGGTGGTAGAGCTGTACCAGAAGCACTAAATGTTCTTGACATGGAAAATCTCGTCAATTCTAGTTTCGACATAACAGTTTTGAATGAACCAGAGAAACTATCCATCACGCAACTCGAAGTCCTAAAAGCTATCGATGCCACAGTTCCAGTTTTTGCCTTTGTTGAAGACAAGGTAATGCACGACCACCTCGTGTACCAAAAGAACAAAGATCTTGTAGATAAGATTAAATTTCCATCCATCGATAAGCCAGAGAGCGCTAAATATATATTTGAGTTTATAAATTTTTTACATCATAGAAACAAAGGTAACTCTGTTGTTGCTTTTGGAAGAGTCGAAGACATAGAGACACACCTGTTGAAGCAATAGGGTGCGCTTTTCCAAAAATTGCTGAAAGAGCAGAGAGATCACATCCAAGAGTCCAGGAAGATGTTCACTATTACGGAGCAGATTGAGGACATTAAGACAGCGATCATTTCAACGATCGGTAATTCTCAAAGAAGAGACATAGCAAGAGGTGTTATCAAGTATCGCCGTTTATCTGACTTTCTATCTGGTTTGAGCTTTCCTGACTTCAATATTGTCACCGATGGAAATTGTGGCTTTGATGAACTCTTAAACGCAGCCGGAATAGTAAAGGTAAGAGATATACCGGGTTCTAGAGGTACGTTTGGCCGATCCGCCCTTATCAAGGCAGATGGGACTTTCTATGAAATGCGCCTCTCGCAGGATTTTTTGGGACGAACAGCTATTGATTGGGCAAGTTTCGTGTCTCTTACGCCAGAGGTCAGGAAAATCGTCTTTGAAGCTATATCAGATATGGGCCACATGAGTCCAAACCTTCTGCGGTATAGGACGGCTAGCTTCGATGAATACTTTGCAGAACACCTCGAAAAAGAGGGCTCACGAGAAATGACAGTCGAAGAATTATTGCGTGATGAACCGAAACAAGAAGTTGAAAGCTAACAACTGGGCGAAATCAGAAATCAACCATGCGAATCTCAATCTCCAGCCTTACAGTCCTCGTCCTCCTGGCACCCCTCTTCCTTTGCCCATTCGCCCAAGCCGAGCAGTTCAAGGTCGGGACCTGGAAAACCGCCCAGACCATCCAGCCCTTTTTCTATCAGGAGTTCCTGGCCAAGGGCGACACGGTCACGGTGTTTCCCTTTACCAATCCAGCGGACCAGAAGACGGCGCTGCTGGCCGGCAGCCTGGACATGACCGGGACCACCTTGGCCCACGCCATCCAGTCGGCGGTCATGGGGCAGCCGGTGGTGGTGGTGGCGGCGCTGTGCAATAAATGTTCGGCCCTGGTGGTCCGCACGGATGGGCCGGTGCGCCAAGTTGCGGACCTCAAGGGCCACAGGATCGGCTATGTTCCCGGCACCATGCACGAAATCTTGCTGCGCGAATTGCTGACCCGCAACGGTCTTTCACCGATGACGGATGTCACTCTGGTGCGGGTCGATTTCTTTGACATGGGAACCGCATTGGCGCAGGGGGCAATCGACGCCTTTCTCTCCGGCGAGCCCTTCCCCTCCGTGGCGGTGGAGCAGGGCTATGGACGAACGCTGGCCTCGCCCTACTTCGACGAGTCGGTGGGCACGATCAACGCCGCCTTGCTGGTGACCCGCGACATGATCGAGAAAAACCCCGAGTCAGTACAGAAGCTGGTCAACGCCCACGCCCGTGCCACCGAGGCCCTCAACCGCGATCAGGCCCGCTGGCTGCGCGCGGCCCAGACCTTTGGCACCCCGCTGGCCGTGCTGGAACAGGCGGCAACCAACATGGCGCTGGCCTGGAACATGGATGCAGCCTTTGTTCGCCGGGCCAGGGCGCTGGGGGAACGGATGCAGGCCTTGGGAGTGATCGACCGGCAGCCGGATTATGACCGGCTGTTTGACCTGCGATTCGTCGGTCAGGCCGCCTCAAACGTCGCGCCGTAACCCCCTGCCGCTGCCCGCCTCTGCCTATCATCCGCTTACCCGCCGCGCGCCGAGACCAACCGCCATGCACGCCAAGGACATCCCACTCAGCCTGCTGATTCCGTTAATGGCCCTGGCCGCCTGGCAGGCGACAAGCGCGTTCGGGCTGGTCCCTGCCTACCTGCTGCCGCCGCCGGCTGCGGTGTGGGAAGCCGGCCTGCGCTACATCTTTGCCGCCGCCGGACAAGGACCCTATGCCGGCAGATTTTGGTCCGATCTGGTCGCCTCTCTGACCCGAGTGCTGCTGGGCTTTTCCCTTGCCGCCGCTCTCGGCGTTCCCCTGGGCGTGGTCTCCGGCCGCATGGCCCTGGCCCACCGCCTGACGGCCGGCGCCATTGGCGGTCTGCGGGCGGTTCCCGGCATCTGCTGGTTGCCCCTGGCTATGATCTGGTTTGGCATCGGCGTCAAAACCACGGTCTTTCTCGTGGCCATGGCCGCCTTTTTCCCCATCTACCAAAACGCCCTGACCGGGGCGCGGCTGGTGGCCCCGATCTACTGCCAGGCCGGGGCCATGCTGGGCGTTGGTCGGTTGCGTGGGGTATTTGCGATTCTCCTGCCCATGGCCATGCCCAACATCATCGCCGGTCTACGCCTGGGCATGGGCGTTTCCTGGGCCTATCTGGTGCTGGGCGAGTTGACCGGCGTGCCCGACGGTCTGGGCGCGGTAATCATGGATGCGCGGATGCTGGGCCAGACCGACGTCATCCTGGTCGGCGTTCTGCTCATTGCCCTGATCGGCCGGCTGTGCGATTTGGCGCTGGTCGCCCTGATGCGCCTCTGTTTCAAGAGCGCCCGCCGGCAACCCTGAGGAGCAGCACTGTATGACCGCAAACAACCCGCCGGCGCTCCTTGAAATCGTCGACCTCAGCCACAGCTACAGCCGCAACCCCGGCGCCGAACCGGTACTGCGCCGCATTTCCCTGTCGATCCGGGCCGGAGAGTTAGTCTGTCTGATTGGTCGCAGCGGTTGCGGCAAGTCGACCCTGCTCAAAATTGTGGCCGGTTTTCTTGCCCCAACTCAGGGGCAGTGTCTGCTAGCCGGCAAGCGGATCGTCAAACCCGGGCCGGATAGGTGCGTGGTGTTTCAGGAAGACGCGCTCTTTCCCTGGTTGACGGTGCGGGAGAACATCGCGTTTGGCCTTGGCGGGCGCTCCGGCACGCAACGGCGCCTGGAGACGGAGCGGTTGATTGATCTGGTCGGACTGGAGGGATACGGCGACTACCTGCCCCGGACCCTGTCCGGCGGCATGAAACAGCGGGTGGCCCTGGCCAGGGTGCTGATCCGTTCCCCCCAAATCCTGCTGATGGACGAACCTTTTGGCGCCCTGGACGCCCAGACCAGGGAGGAAATGCAGGAGTTGCTGCTGAGGCTGGCGCAGGAGCGCAACCAGACCATCCTCTTTGTCACCCATGACGTGCAGGAGGCGGTGACCATTGCCGACCGAGCCCTGGTTTTAGATCGCGATTCCGGCCAGATTGGCGCAACAGTGCCCATTGCACTGCCACGCCCCCGCAATCGCAGCAGCCACGATTTCCAGGACCTTTGCGCCCGGCTGCACGCCCTGCTCCGGCAACCGTAACCGGGGGAAGATACAAGGCGCGTTTCCGCCGGTACGCTGGATACAACAGGCGTGCGGAATCCTTGCGCCCTCCCCGTCTGTATCAGCCCCCTTTTTGACGCCGCGTCGCTGACCTCAGCGCCCGAATATCCCCTGGAGCAGATTGCTTGATTGCGACTTTTGCGGCTCTACCTTGGGCTTGGCCTGACCCTGCGGGGCTTGCCCAAGGGCGGTGCGGCAGGGATCGTCGTCGGCCGCGACTTTGTCGAGCAGCAACTCACCCAGGGTCGATAGACCGCCGGTGGCAACGCCGGCGCCCACGGAAGCCGCGGTTTTGAGCGTACCGCCGGCGTCGATGCCCATGGAAGGTTTGGCCAGGGTGCCGTTCACCCGCACCAGTCCGGCCAGGGGCGAGGACAGGCTCAGGCCGACGCCGCCGCGGGGTCGGGGTTTGATGCCCAGATCCAGTTGTTCGGATCGCAGATCCACCGTGCCCGAACCCACCACATCCACCTTGGCGGTGCGCATGGCAAGGCCCTTGTCCGTGGTGGCAACGCCGTCACGGATGACGAAACGGACCGCCGCGCAGGTCATCTGGGTGGAATCCTCACTTTTGGCCAGGGGATTGATTGCGCCCAGCACCTGGAAGAGCAGATCGCCGGCAGCCCAATCCATGGCCTTGTTCTGCAACCGTCCCTCGCCGACGCTGAGGCTCGTCTCGCCGGTCGCACCGGCCATCAGGGCGCGCACCGAGCCGCCGCTGCTTTTCAAATCCACCTTCAAATCGCTCTTGCCGCCGCTGATCGGGCCGCCGCTGTTGAGCTTGCCCAGCTCGAACTGACGGGCGTTGACATGCAGGGCCAGGGTCGGCGTCTTGCCGGCCGCATCCAGATGGAGATCCCCTTCAAACACGCCGCCGGCCAGACCAAAACGAAAGGGTTTGACCGTAAGCCGGCCGTTGTTGAGCTGCAGCGTCAGCGCCAGATCGGACATCTGTCGGTCGTCCACCGCTAGCTTGCCCACCTGCAGCGACAGATCCGCATCCAAGGCGCGCAAGGGGGCAAGAGGCAGCAATTGATCCGAAAACAATCGGCCGTCGCCGCCCTTGGCTTTAGGCTTGGCCTTGGCTGTTTGCACGCCTGGTTGCGCCGTCGGAGTTGTTGCCTGCGCCTGTCCGGAGAAATCAGCCGGATTGAGCGTTGCGGCTGAAAGTTTACCCGAAACACGCGGCCGGTCGTTCAGTTGCACCGCCACTTCACCGGCAAGGTCGCTGCCGCCGACAACGGATTTGAGCGCAGTCATCTTCCAGTTCTTGCCGCCGCCGGTCAACTGGCCGGCGAGCTGCACCGGCCCCTTGATCGAAATGTCAGCGTCTGCCATTTTGGACAGGCTTGCAGGATTGTCGCTCTCCAGGTTTACGGCCAGATCCGCCATCATCGCCCCGGTGAGGTCTTTGATCGCACCCTTGGCGCTCAGCAGCAGCACCTCGCGTTTGCCGGCCTGCACGTCAATATCCGTCAACTGCAATTGCTTGCCAGCGTCGCTCAGCCGGGCTGTAATTGTATAGGGGCCCAGACTCTGGGGCAGTTCCGGTTTGTTCAAGCCAGCGGCGCGAATCGCGTCCATCAGCTCCGGACCCTGGGTTGACGCCTTGAGGTTCAGGCCCTTGAACGCGGCAAGCTCGGCGACGCTACCCTCCACATGCAGGTTCTGGCCGTCGACCAGGGCGTTGAGGTTCAGGGGCCAGGGTTTGCCGGCAAGCGCAGCGGCGACCCCGCCCATGGTTCCGCTCAGTTCAATCGTATGGTTCAGCGCCTTGGCGGCCAGACGCACCGTCAACAGGGCCGGATCGGTTTTGTCCCGCCGCAGGGTGAGTTCCTGGATGGCAGCGGTTTCGGTTTTCTTGGAGGTGCGGTCATGCCAGGCCACCTTGCCGTTTTTGATTTTGACCTCGACAAAGTCAAGGCTGAAGGCGGCGCCCTCCTTGGTTTCGGCCTTGGGTTCAGGTTTGGGCCCGGCTGCGGATGCGCTGAGATCAAGGTTTCCCGGCCCTTTGGCGTCGGTTTCGATCAGGATGTCAGGCGAGGAGAGGATCAGGCGGGTGATCAAAATCTGCCGTTTGAGCAGCGGCTGCAGAGCCACTTCCATCTCAAAGGAATCGATTTTGACCATCTCCGGGCGCATTGAGCCAGGCGGATTGGACAGGGTCACCCCCTTGGCGACCACGCTGGGCACAAGACTAGGCCGCAACTCCAGCGGACCGGCTATGGTCAGGGTCCGACCGGTGGCGCTCTGCACCTGAGTCGTCAACAGTTCCTTGATCCGGTCGAGATTCATGGATTTGACGGCGATCACCAAGCCCACCGCCGCAACGGCTGCAACTGCCGCCAGGACAACGCCAACTTTCACGAATGAACGAACACGCATGGTTCTCCTCCTTGATGCCAAGAATGAGTGGACGACGCCTTGTTGCGCCCTGCCAAGCCTTGTCGAAAACAGCAGGGGCGGGCTGCCCTGCCCCTATTTTAACTTGTTGTTTTCTTATTAAATTTATAATAACAATCACAGAATCTTGAAAGTCAAATTTCGGTAAAAACATTCCTCCGCCGCGGCGGCAACCGACAAGGAGTTCCCATGCCTCCGGTCATCAGTTTCATAGGTTGGCACAATTCCGGAAAAACCTCCCTGGCCCGGCAGGTGGTCGCCCTGCTCAAGACCAAGGGATATGTGGTGGCAGTGATCAAGTCCACCAAGGAACGCGGCATCGCCTTCGATTCGCCGCACACCGACACGGCCCTCTACAAGGAATCCGGGGCCGACGGCGTGGCCCTGCTGGCCCCGGATCAGTTGGTGGTTCAAACCCGCCCCCCGCAGCTTGCCCTGCTGCCTCTGGCCAGGCGTCTTTTTCCTGAAGCGGACATCGTGGTGGCCGAGGGATTCAAACGGGCTGTGGACGTAGCGAAAATCGAGGTCCGGCGGGACAGCGAAGCGCCCCTGTTGGGCGACCAGGTAGCCGGCGTCGTGGCCCTGGCAACAGATCTGCCCTGCTCGGAAGGACTGTGTTTTGGTCTGAATCAGGCTCAGGAGATCGCCGCTTTTATCGAGGCCCGCTTGCTGGTCAACCGGGAAACACGCGATGGCCAGTGGGCGCTGACCCTGGACGGGGTCGCCCTGCCCCTCGACGCGCCCATCCGCCGCCAGCTCGCCAATCTGCTGGCGGCGGCGCTTCCCGCAGACCGGCAAGGCAATATAACGCTGCAGGTTGAACGACCCATGCCGCGTTCGGCGTCTTCAGCGTCTTCCAGGGAGTAAGCGATGGCGGCCTCGTTCAACTACCCCTCCGGAAAAGCCGGCCTGCCGCCAGGCGCGCTGGTCCACGTCGGCAAGCAACCGGCGGCGGCCAGCCGCATCACCCTGATCAGTTACAGCGGCAGCCACTGTGAAGAACAGGCAGTGACCTCGATTGACGACATTCTCAGCCGCCGCTCCGCCGACACGGTGCTCTGGGTCCATTGCGAAGGGTTGGACATGGTCGAGACCCTGGAGGCTATTGGCCGGAGTTTCGCGGTCCATCCGCTGGTCCTGGAGGACATCCTCAACACCCATCAGCGGCCCAAATTCGAGGAGTACGACGACTATCTTTTCCTGGTGATCAAGACCTTAAACGGCGATCACACCTTGAAGGTTGAGCACGAGCAGATCAGCATCCTGCTCTTTGAAGGCCTGCTCTTTACCTTCCGGGAAAAAAGCGACGACCTGTTCCAGGGTCTCCGGCAACGATTGACCAACGCCAAGGGCCGCATCCGGGCGTTAGGCGCGGATTATCTCACCTATGCGGTTATGGATCTGGTGGTGGACAACTACTTTGCCCTTGCCGACACCCTGGAGGAGAGCATCGAGAAAATCGAGCTCAAACTGCTGGCCCGGCCGCAACCGCAAATTTTTGCCACCATCCAGCTGCTCAAGCGGCAACTGGTGTTCATCCGCAAGGCAATCACCCCCTTGCGCGAGGTGCTGCTGGCTGTCCAGCGCAGCGAAAGCCCTCTGATCCAAGAAAAAACCCTGCCCTATTTTCGCGACGTGTTTGACCACACCCTGCGGGTGATCGACACCATGGATTCCTACCGCGATCTGATCAACGGCCTGCTCGACATCTATCTTTCCAGCGTCAGCAACCGGATGAACGAAGTGATGAAGGTGCTGACCGTGTTTGCCACCATCTTCATTCCCCTGACCTTCCTGGTCGGGGTGTATGGGATGAATTTCGACTACATGCCGGAGTTGCGCTGGAAGTGGTCCTACCCGATCCTGTGGGGCTTCTTTTTTCTGATTCCGGCCGGGCTGCTGACCTATTTTCGCCGCAAAAAATGGCTATGAATTGAGCGGGGCGGTTTGTCGACGGAATGTCGGCGGCTTTTCGCCTCGCTTCCGCCGCCCGCCTACGGGGCGCAGAAACCCTCGGCAATCGGCAAAAAAACCTGGAGAACGCTCCCCTGGCCTGGTTTGCTCGCCACGGTTATCGCTCCGTCCAGCGCCTTGGTCAATCCCAGGACCACCGGCAACCCCAGCCCCCTGCCGGTGAATTTGTTGGTGAAAAATGGGTCAAACAGTTTTTCGATGTTCTCGGGGGCGATGCCGTCGCCGTTGTCGGTCACGTTCAGGCAGGCATAGGTCTGGTCCAAGGGTTGCCAGTCCACCGGAAAACGATGCAGCTGAGGGATATCGCCGCTCGCGACCGTTGCGACGCGCAATCCAATCCATCCCGAGTCCTCCGCAACAGCCTCAATACTGTTGGTCGTCAAATTGGTCAGGATTTGCTGAATATGTTCAACGCTCAGCAAGACAATCGGTCCGGAAACCGGAAGGTCTGTCCGCAGCTCTACCCCGCTGGGCAGTAGCGCCTCAAGAATGGGGAGCGACTGTCGACACACTTCCGCCAGATCCATCGGCCGTCGCCCTGCTGTCGGTTGACCAAGATAGGTCAGCATCAGCTTGCTCAGTTGCGACGCCTTGCTGGCCGCCTTTAAAGCGAGCGCCAGATCTCCTCGATGATTTTCCGCATCGTCTTGATCTTCCATGGCCATTTGGACAAATCCCTCAACAATCATCAGTTGGTTGTTAAAGTGGTGCGCCACGGCGCCGGCCATAACTCCCAGACTTTTCTCTTTTTCCAACTGCCCCTTCAGCGCCTCCATCTGCAGCCGTTCCTGCTCCATCTGCTTGCGCTTGCTGATGTCGCGCACGATGGCAAAATTGAATTTCTGGCCATTGAAATTGACAAAATTCGCTCTGATTTCAACCGGAAAAGTCCTGCCGTCCTTCGTTTTATGCACGCTTTCACGCAGCTTGCTCCCCTCTGCCTGTAATTCCCGCCAATACTGCGGCCACGTCTCAAAGGGAAACTCAGGGTCAACGTCTGCAATCGTCATACCGAGCAGTTCCTCTTTGGCATAGCCCAACGACCGGCATCCTTCCCGATTCACGGAGAGAAATCGGCCCTCCGGGGATACCCAAAAGGCGGCGTCAGCGCTGCTATCCACCGCAAACTGGGTGAAGCGCAACTGAGCCTCCATGTGTTTGCGCGTCGTGACGTCGCGAACAGCGGCAAGATGCACCGACTGCTCCTTATGGATAAAAAATCGGCCGGTGATCTCAACCGGAAAAACAGCGCCGTCTTTCTTGCGATGGAATGCAAGAGGCACGTCGATTATCTGATCGTCGGCAAGGGGCGCGGCGCTGCTTCCTTGCGGGGCGTCCTCGGGTGCAGCCCAAAGATCGGCGCTGCGCATGGTCAGCAGTTCGTTGCGGTTATACCCATAGAGCAGGGCTGCGGCCTGATTGGCCTCAAGGATGCGCCCGGACTGGTTTTCCACCAGAAAAATTGCATCGGACTCGGATTCAAACAACAGTCGATACCGGGATTCGCTCTCCTCCAGAGCGGATTTCGACGCCCTGACGTGATGCCGATAGGCCGCCAAACCGATGAGCAGCACCAGCGATACGGCACCGAGCAGCACCGAAAGAATGCGGCCGGTCCGTCTGCCCAGCATAGCGATCTCGGTGCGCGCCGCTGTGCGCAGGAGCAGCAACGGCTCTTTCCCCATATCGACCAGGAGTTGATAGACAAAGCCTCCCTCCAACACCTTGCGCCCTTGCATGGACGGGGATGAAAGCTGATCAAACAGCGCCTGTTCAGCAGGGGCTAGCATGGAGCGCGGCAACAGGTTGACCGCCACCTTGGTCCGTTTTGCCAGTTCCGCAAGGTCTGTTTCTTTGAAAAAACGACCAATGAGCATAATGCCCCGAGCAGGACCCTGCTGCGAAGAGGTGAGGATAGGGCGGGCCACCAACAGCAACAGCCCGTGTTCGGTGGCGAGCCAGCCCTCCATGCCAATGGCCTGCTGCATGACGGGCGCCGTGAGGGTCAAAATAGGCGGGGTTTCTCCAAGCAACAGCTGCAACGACACGGATCGTCCCAACACGGGATGATACACCCCTTCCAGCAAACGGCGACCGTTCTGGTCGTAATAGGCAAGCAGATCAATGCCGCTGACTGCGGACAGAGTGGAGGCGTCTGAATAGTTGGATCTGACAAAGGCTTGGTTGCGGTTGTGGGCAAAGGCATAGGCGTCGTCCCAGTAGGCCCAATCGTTGGCCACCTCCGCCAGTGCGGAAAGTTCGTGGTGCAGATCGGCCAAGGCGCGATCACTGTCTTCCAGGGCCTGCGTGCTGGCCAATTCCCGAAACGCCGGTTGGATAATCTGCCGATCAAGGCCCAGGAGGACAACCAGGACCAAGGCAAAACCAACCAGCACCAACAGGATTCCCTGGCCAAAACGATCAAACAGTCGCGACGTCCGATTCGTGCTCAAAATGGGCCTCCTGGACGGTTGAAAACAGATTGTTTCCCCTTCCTTGCCGCATTTATCCCCTTAACCTGCCTGAAAAACAGTATTTATGTTTATTTATAGCCGAATATTCGCCGCAATGTCAAATCTCGACCCCGCAGGTTGTATGGCTTGGCCAATGCCTCTTAACGAGGCTGGGCCGAACCGTGTGCGGCCATTCCAGCCTACGCCCGACTGCATCTGGCCCTCTCCCCCTGGGAGTTCAAATCGCCGGCGCTGTTTTTCCGTTGGTGTGCAATTCGTGAGCGTTACATTTCTTTACTCTTCTTTGTATGGCATGATACACAGGAGAAAACAGAGGGGGGATTGGCCATGGCGCTCGGCGGTTTGCGGCAGGGGTTGGGCGAGATACATTGCGCGAGGGTGGCATACAGCTGCAATGTGCGGCTTCAGGCGACCTCACACGACCTCACACGACCTCACGCCTCGCATCCCCAGAATGAATACGAAAAAAAGGCCAGAAAAGATGTCTCTCACCAAAGCAGCGGTTCACGCGACATGACCACGAACATTCTCCCTGCGCAGTGGTCGCTTTGGCTCCTCGCCTTGACCCTTTGGGGCCTGGTCTTTGCCGGGCAGGGTTGGGCTGAGCAACGTCAGCCCAACATCCTTATCCTCAACTCCTATCATCAAGGCGAGAACTGGTCGGACAACGAAATTGCCGGCCTTCTCAGTGCATTGCGGACGCGGCGCCCGCATCTGGTTCCCAGAATTGAGTTGCTTGACGCCAAACATTTCCCGACGCCCGCGCATCTCGACTTTTTCAAGGGCTATCTGGTGCAAAAGTATCACGGTCGCACCTTTGACCTGATCATTGCTCTCGACAATCCTGCCTTCGACCTGCTGGTCGGCAACGCAACCGACCTCTTTCCGGAGACGCCGGTCGTCTTTGCCGGCATCAACGGCTATCGTCCCGAAATGATTGCCGGCAGAAAAAAGGTCACCGGCGTGGTCCAGCGACTGGATGCGGCCGGCACTCTCGAAATGGCGCTCTCCATGCATCCCGGGGCGGCAAAGGTATTGGTGATCCACGACTATACCGCCAGCGGCCTTGCGGTTCGGCAGGAAACCGAACAGTCCCTGGCCCGCTTTGCGGACAAAGTAGAGCTGCGTTACGCATCCGATGGTCCAGTCGAGACGCTGAGCCAAGAACTGCGAGCAATGCCGCCCAATGGACTCGTGCTGCTGTTGACCTATGTCACCGACAAGGCTGGGCGCACCTTTACCCGCGAGGAAAGCGCGCGGCTGATTGCATCTGTCAGCCCGGCGCCGGTTTACACGGTGCATGCAACTGACCTCGGTTTTGGCGTTGTAGGCGGTTTGCTGCTGGAGGGGCAGGAGCACGGTCGACAAGCCGCCGACCTTGCCCTCCGCGTGCTTGGAGGGGCAGATTCTGAGCACACGGCGATAGAAGAAAGTCGCTCTCGATGCATGATTGATTACACTGTCGCAACCAAACTGCAGATCGCTGAACGTCTCTGGCCCGATAGCGCCCTTGTCGTCAACCACCCGATCTCCTTTTGGAATCGCCACCGCAGTGCGCTCATCCCATCGTTTTCGGCTATTCTCGTGCTGACGGCGCTTTCGTTGCTGCTTTGGGTCACGGTGATTCGATTGCGGCGCACCAAGCAGGCCATACGCAAAAGCGAAGAGAAATACCGCGTGCTTTTCTCTAACATTCCCCTTGGGATCACAGTGACCAATCGTTTGGGGAAAATAATTGAAACCAACGATATGGCCGTCAAACTGTTGGGTCTTTCCAAGGAGGACCATGAGGCGCGGACTCTCGACAGCGCGGAATGGCGCATAATCCGCCCAGACGGCACGCCGATGCCGGTTGACGAGTATGCCGGCATGCGGGCGTTGCGCGAGAACGCTCTGATTGAACATGTCGAAATGGGCATCGTGAGGCCAAACGCTGCAACCATCTGGCTCAGTGTGGCGGCCGCTCCGCTTCATCTCGAAGACTATGGGGTCATGGTTATTTACAGCGACGTCAGCGAGCGGAAACAGGCCGAGAAAGCCCTCCTCCGCAAAGATGCCTTGCTGGGAGCGATGCTGCGCAACCTGCCTTTCGACTTTTGGGCGCGCGACGCCAACCAGCGCATCCTCATGCAAAGCGACGAGTCCGTCAATCTGTGGGGCGACCTGGCGGCAGACACAGCTTCATTGCAGCAGTTTGACGCTAAAACCCTGGAACAAGGGGCTGCCAATAACCGCCGCGTCCTTGCGGGGGAAATAATTTCAGAAGAGTGCGCCCTTGTTGTCAAGCATGGAGGCTTGCGAGAGTTTCATCACATTTTGGCGCCGATCCGCGAGGGGACGGAAATACTTGGCGTCCTCGGGATCAACATCGACATCACCGAGCACAAGCAGGTTTGGGAAGAAGTGCGCAGGTCAAACGAACTGCTCTCCTCGTTCATCAAGCACTCGCCTATTTACGCCTATATCAAGGAGGTCGACCCTTTTGAAAGTCGCGTTTTGAAAGCCAGTGACAATTTCCAGGAGATGATCGGCGTTCCGGGGTCTCAAATGGCGGGAAAAACCATGGAGGAGCTTTTTCCAGCCGAATTCGCGGCGAAAATGACTGCTGACGACTGGTTGGTCGTTTCCCGTGGCGAGATCCTGCATCAGGATGAGGAATTGAATGGCCGCTGCTATACAACCATTAAATTTCCCATTCTGATCGGAAAGAAATGCTATTTAGCCGGGTATACAATAGACCTCACCGAGCGCAAGCGTTCGGAAGAGGAAAAAAGCAAACTGGAAGTCCAATTGGCCCAAGCCCAAAAAATGGAGTCGGTGGGGCGTCTGGCAGGAGGCGTCGCCCATGACTTCAACAACATGCTCGGCGTGATCCTGGGGCAGACCGAGTTGACTATGAGTCGGTTGGAATCCACCCATCCCCTTTTTGCCTGTTTGCAGAATATTCATAATGCCGCCGAACGGTCCGCCGACCTGACCCGACAACTGCTGGCGTTCGCCCGCAAGCAGACGGTTGCCCCGAAAATGCTCGACTTGAACGTGGTCGTGGAAGGCATGCTGAGCATGCTGCGACGGCTCATCAGTGAGGACATCAATCTGGTTTGGTTGCCGGGGAGGAACCTAGGAGCGATCAAAATGGACCCGTCGCAGATTGACCAGATCGTGGTAAACCTGTGCGTCAACGCCCGAGACGCCATCAGCGAGGCAGGCGTTGTCACCATTGAGACCGGGATCGCAGTCTTCGACGAGGCTTACTGCGCCGCACATCCAGGATTTTTTCCTGGCGAGTATGGCCTGTTGGCGCTCGGCGACAATGGCTCTGGCATGGACGCGGAGACGATTTCACACCTGTTCGAGCCCTTTTTCACCACCAAGGACTTTGGCAAAGGGACCGGCCTGGGGTTGGCCACGGTTTACGGCATCGTTCGGCAGAATAACGGTTTCATCGATGTCGACAGCGCGCCGGGCCGGGGAACGACCTTTAGGGTCTATCTTCCCCGCCATGAGATCCAGGCAGAGCAAACGGCCCAAACGGATGCGGTGGAACTGCTCGCGGGCGGCCGCGAAACCATTTTATTGGTGGAAGACGAGCCTATGATCCTGGAGATGACCAAGGAGATGCTCGAAGGCCAGGGCTATGCCGTCCTGCCCGTTGCCGCGCCGAACGAGGCCATCCGTTTGAGTCAGGAACATGCCGGCAGGATTGATCTGCTGATCACCGACGTGGTTATGCCCGAGATGAACGGCCGGGATCTCGCGGCGCAGTTGTTGTTGCTCCGCCCTGACCTGCAATTGCTTTTCATGTCCGGCTACACCGCCGACGTCATCGCCCAACATGGCGTGCTTGAGGAGGGCGTTCACTTTATCCAGAAACCCTTTTCTCTCAAGAACCTGTCCGCCAAGGTGCGGGCAGTTCTGGATGCGGGAACGATGGAGAAGAGACGGGAAACCGCTTAAATCAGCGAAGAACGGAAACCATCATCCCTTTGCGATCCTTCGCGGATTGCATCGCGGCGCATCCAGGCTGCGTCGTTGAATCGGCAGGCTCTCTGTTACAGCCAATCCGTCAGCGACAATCCCACCCCCACCCGATTCACGTACTGATCGTAGTCGATCAGGCTTTCGCCGTAGCCGTTGTAATACTGGACATAACCGCGTAGATAGGGCCAATCCCCCATGGGAAAGCTCCAGCTGACCTGGACCGCGCCACGATGAAAATCGGATTCAAAGGCGTTGCGGGTCATCAGGCTGAAGGTGTGGTCGTCCCATTTGTAGGTGGCGCCTAGCTCGTAATGGCCCATATAGTCGGTGATGTCTGGGTTGTCGTCGTCGTCCTCGTCTTCCGGGAGGCGGTAATAGGGCGTGGCGCTGAGGCCGAGGTCGCCGTATTCGAATACAAAGGTGGCAAAGAGCCGGTTCCAGCTGCGCGACAGGGCGCTGCTTTGGCCGTTGGATTGGTGGTTGATGCCGAACGAATTGCTGGCGTTGACCACGCCCCACAGTTCCCAGCCGGGATTGAATTGCACCCACATCTCGGGCTCGTGATTGGTTTCCCGAAACGGGGCTGATATTTCGCTGTTATAGACCTGCCAAAAGCTGTGGTTGGTGTAGGCGGCGTAGATGTCGGTGGAATCGCCGAACAGGCCCACCACCAAGGGCGTTTTAATGCTGATCTGGAACTGGGCTTCCACCGGATCAAAATCATACTCGCTGTCGCCGTTGGCCGCGCGGTGGTGTTCAGAATTGTAGCCGTGGGAGTTGTAGGCCAGCGGCAGGATGTAGTTGGGCTTGTGCGGCAGGATGCTAAACGGCCGCATCACGTTTTTCTTTTCCGCTTCCAGTCGTTTTTCCACCGCTCCTTGCCGCTTGGGCAGACTGCGCTCGACGCCGACCGCGTTCTGCAGGCATTGCCGCCGCAGGTCGCCCACCGTGACGCTGTCGTCGGCAGTGGCCAGCTTGCGCTGCACGCATTGCTCCAACTGATCATCGGCTAGGGCGCGCACAGGAGGCAACAACAAAACAGACAGCGCGACCGATCCGGCTGCAACAAGGGAAACAACAGAGGTTGACATGGTTCAATCCAAGGTGGGTAAAGGAAATGAGGTTTGCTTGATCGCGGGAAACGGCGGGACGGTCAGCGGCGGCTGACGTTGCAGGATTGGACCTGGGCCAGAATAACGCTCAAGGCCTGAAAAAAGGCCGCGGCTTCGGGGTCGTCCGGATGCTGCTCGCGCCGCTGTTCGTAGCGGGCAAACAGCTGGGTGAGCACCTGGAAGGCTTGATTGTCGTCCATGGAGCCAAGGGCTTCCCAGAGATCATTGGTGTTCATATTTTTCTTATTCTTTTTCGCTGTATTGCGGAGGTTTCGGCGGTTGTAGCGGTTGCGGCGGGTTTGCGCCGTTGCCGTGTTCGTCTTCCATATAACCCAAGCCGCAGCAGGCCGGGCACTCTTCGCGGGTGATGAAAAAGCGGCTCTCGCCCTGGAAAAAGCCGATCTCGCCGCTGCCGCCGCAGGTGTTGCACACTTTCTTCTGCTCGCTCATGGTGGCGCCGTTGGGTTTAGTCCACGCTTACACAATCCCCGCCGCCTGTTTGGCCGCCTGCAGGGTGTTTTTCATCAGCATGGTGATGGTCATCGGGCCAACGCCGCCGGGCACCGGGGTGATGGCGCCGGCCTTTTCGACCACGTCGTCGAAATCAACGTCCCCCGCCAGGATGGCCTTGCCGCTAGCCGCCTGACCAATGCGGTTGACGCCGACGTCGATAATCACCGCGCCTTCCTTGATCTGGTCGGCCTTGATCATCTTGGCCACGCCGGCTGCCACAATCAGGATGTCGGCCCGGCGGGTGTGGAAATCCATGTCTTTGGTGCGGGTGTGGCAGATGGTGACCGTGGCGTTGCCGCCGGCACGCTTCTGCAGCATCAGGTTGGCGATCGGTTTGCCGACGATGTTGGAGCGCCCCACCACCACCACCTCGGCCCCGGAGGTTTCGGTTCCGGAACGCTGCAGCAACTCCAGGATGCCGTGCGGGGTGCAGGGCAGAAAGCAGCGCTCGCCCAGCATCATCTTGCCGACGTTGACCGGATGAAAACCGTCGACGTCCTTATCCGGATCAATCGCGAACAACACCCTGGCCTCGTTGATGTGACGCGGCAGCGGCAGTTGCACCAGAATGCCGTGGATGGCCGGGTTGCGATTGTACTGGTCGACAATCTCCAGCAGTTCCGCCTCGGTGGTTGCCGCCGGCAAGGTACGCTGCTCGGAATGGATGCCCAAGTCGTGGGCGGTCTTGTTCTTGGCCGCCACATAGGACTGGGAGGCCGGATCTTCGCCGACCAGAATGGTCGCCAGTCCGGGAATAAGCCCGTGGCTGGCTTTGAGGCTCGCCGCTTCGGCGGCGATCTCTTCGCGGATGGCCTTGGCTGTTGCTGTGCCGCTGATAATCTGTGCAGGCATGGTTTCCACGTAAAAAAAAGGATCAATCAAAGGCCGGGGCTGTGCCCGACGCTGTTTCAGAGAGCATAACCTAGCACAACGAATGATTTTATCAAGGCGAGACTGGATTCTCCGCCCAGCTTAACCAAAATTTACCTTTCAGCCGAAGGCGCGCCAGCCCCCGCCGACCGATACTCGCGGATCAACAAATCCAGGGCGGTCTGCCGTTTCGAGGTGTCCTGATTGCGCACCGCCATAGCCAAGGACTGGCGGCTGCCGACCAGTACCGCCAATTTTTTGCCCCGGGTCAGGCCGGTGTAGATCAGGTTGCGAAAGAGCATGCGGAAGTGCTGACTGAGCACCGGAATGATCACCACGTCAAACTCCGAACCCTGCGATTTATGGATGGTAATGGCGTAGGCCAGATCCAGCTCGGTGATCTGGTCGCGGGTGTATTCCACCCGGCGCTGATCGGGAAAAAAGGTCACCGCCAGGCTGAGGTTGACGTTGTCGATGGCCTCGATCCGGCCGATGTCGCCGTTGAACACGTTCAGCTCGTAATTGTTGCGGCGGTGAATCACCCGGTCGCCAACGCGGAACACCCGCTCGCCGATGCTGATCTGCGTTTTGGTCGGGTCCGGCGGGTTGACGCTCTGCTGCAGCATCAGGTTGAGGCTGGCTGCGCCCAGGGAGCCGCGAATCATCGGCGTCAGCACCTGAATCTCCGCGCCGGGAAAATACTTGGGCGCCCATTCCTGGTAGAGCTTGCGCACCACGTCAAGCGCCGTCAGGCCGTAGTAGAGCGAGGACCAGGGATGGGTTTTCCTGGCCAGGGTCAGCAGTTCGGTGGCGGCGGAATCGGCGGTGGCCAGGGTTCCCAGGCTGACGTGACGGAACTGCTCCGGCACGACGAACTCGTAGGCCGCGCTGTTCGCCGAACCCTCCGGGGCCGCAGGATCAACCGGCTCATAGGGCGTTTGCGCAAACAAGGTTTCGCGCGCCTCGATGCCGGCGTAGCGGTTCTTGACCCGGTGGACAAACTGCAGCTGCTGCTGGGTGGCCTCAGCGGAATCGATGAAAAAACAGTCCGACTGCGTCCACACCGACGGCGTTTTGAACGGCGATTCCAGTTTGGGCATCTCGCCGCGATTGATCTGATGGGCGGCCTGGATGATGACCGACTCCCTGGCCTGGCGGAAAATGGTTGTGAGGCGGAAACAGGGCAGGCAGCCGCAGTTGATCAGGTCGCGGAGCACATTGCCCGCGCCGACGGAGGGCAGCTGGTCGGCGTCGCCAATGAACAGCAGCGCCGTGTCCGGCGCCGTTGCCTTGAGCAGCGAGGCGGTCAGCGAAACATCGAGCATCGAACTTTCGTCGATGATCAGAAAATCGGTCTGCAGCGGATTTTCTTCGCACCGTTTGAAGCCGCTGCCCTGGAATTCGAGCAACCGGTGGATGGTCTTGGCCGGCACGCCGATCACTTCGCCCATCCGCTGGGCTGCCCGGCCGGTGGGCGCGGTCAGGGTCACGCGCAGGTTCATGGCCTGGAGCAGGGCTACGATCACCTTGGTGGCGGTGGTCTTGCCGCAACCGGGCCCGCCGGTGAGAATCGAACAGCGCTGATCCGCCGCCGAACAGACCGCCATGGCCTGCTCCGGGCTCAAGGCCATGGCCTGGCTTTCGGTGTGGCGGTGCATCCAGGCGGAGACCCGTGCCGGATCAACGCCGCGCGCGCCAACCGCCCCGGCCAGTCGTCTGGCCACATAATCTTCGTCGTAGTAGAGCGATTTGGCGTAATAACAGGGCACAGGCTCGCCGATTTTCATTTCCGGCAGCACCCGCACCCGCAGTTGGTCGTCCCGCTGCATGACCGCCAGATGCTCTGGGATGTGTTCCCCGAGCGACAGCTGGAGCAGTTCCTCGACCTGGGTCGTAATCTGCTGGCGGCTGAGATAACAATGGCCCTGCTCGCGGGAGGCAGACAGCACATGGCGGATGGCGGCGCGCACCCGCAGGTCCGAATCCGGGGCAAAGCCGATGGAAAGCGCCACCCGGTCGGCGGTGAAAAAGCCGATGCCGTAAAAATCCTGCGCCAGCCGATAGGGGTTTTCCTGGACCAAGGCTATGGAGCGGTCGCCATACTGCTTGTAGATGCGCACCGCAAACAGGGTGGAAATACCGTGGGTCTGGAGAAAAATCATCACCTCGCGGATGGCCCGGTGCTGGGTCCAGGCCTCCTTGATCATGGCCAGCTTTTTTTCGGCGATGCCCGGCACGTCGGCCAGCTCATCAATGGCCTCTTCGAACACGCTCAGGGTGCGGTCGCCGAAGTGCCGGACAATGCGCTTTGCGGTTTGGGGCCCGACTCCCTTGATCAGCCCTGAGCCAAGGTACTTTTCCAAGGCGCCGGCGTCGGCGGGTTTAAGCTCAACGGCGAACCGGGCCTTGAACTGCCGGCCGAATTTCGAATGCTGGGTCCAGACGCCGGAGAACTCCATGGTCGAGCCGGCAAAAACCCTAGTCTGGTGCACGGTGACCGTTTCCAACTGGCCGTAATTCTGAAAAGGAGCGACCCGAAGCACCGACCAGCCGCTGGCCTCGTCATGATAGGTGACGCGTTCGACGACACCACGAATTTTTTCTTGAATTTCCGACTGTTCCAACCTTTGATGAACCGGTGTTGAAATTGTTTACTTGTCTGATCGATTCAGTGATGCTATATTCTCCCCATTCATACTCCAAAATTGCAATGGGGTAAAGGAGTCATTCATGCAACAATTACAGGAAAATGTTATAAAAGTGCCGGCGCAAATCCGCCCAGTCTTTCAACGGGATGGCAACAGCGGCGTGTTGGTCGAATTGGCCCCGGATCAGGCGGTCAAGATTCAACCCAGTGGGGCCGTTCAGGGACGCCCCCTATCGCCCGTCACTTTGCAGGAGGGCATCGAGCAGTTCGCCGCACGCGAACTCCCGACCATCCGGGCCGTAGAGGCGGCTGCATAGCGCTATGCCTCTTGGTTTTATCGAAAGTCTGCTCTGGTTAAGTCTCAACGTCTACCACGAATCGCGCGGCGAACCGGAAATCGGTCAGCTCGCCGTGGCCCACGTCACCCTCAATCGGGCCCTTGAGGACAACAAAAGCATTGTTGACGTCATCCTGGCGCCCAATCAATTCAGCTGGACCTTTCAGAAAAAATCCTACGTTCCGCTCGAAATCAATCCGCTGCAAGAGAGCCTGCGCGTCGCCCTCAAGGCCATGACCACGCCGGATTTCACCAGCGGCTCTACCTTCTATCATCATGTGGGCGTCGACCCCAAGTGGACGGTCGGCAAATCCTACATCGGCCAATACGGATCGCATAAGTTTTACCGCGACAGCAATCCGACGATATCGGCATCTGCCTTTTAACGTCTCGGCATTTCTTATCTTTTTCATGTTTTTCCCATTCTGCCTATCCCGGAGTTGACAAACCGACCCATCTCTTTTATAGCTTCAGACATCGCGAGGGGTGGCGTAACCAACGCCTGAGATAATACCCATGGAACCTGATCCGGATAATACCGGCGAAGGGAAGCGGACAAGACACTGATAAACCGGGGCGTACTCCGGTTTTCCGGCCTCAAGCCGCTTGCCCTTCCCTGAAAGGACAAGCGGCTTTTTTTATTGGGGCAACTGTATGGAATTATTCATTAACGGAATCAAAGAGACCGGAGAGCCCTGCACCATCGCCGAGTTGGCGGTGCGCAAAGGGCTGGCCCCGGGGGCGCTGGTTGTGGAACTGAACCAGCAGATTATCAAACAGGAGCAGTGGTCGGTCACCGCGTTGCAAGACGGCGACCGGTTGGAACTGCTCAGTTTTGTCGGCGGAGGCTGAACCATGAAGGACGACGTACTGATACTCGGGGGCAAAAGCTTTACCAATCGCCTGTTGACCGGCACCGGCAAGTTTGCCGCCCATGCCCAAATTCCCAAAATGCTGGCCGCCAGCGGTTCGCAGATGATCACCGTGGCCCTGCGCCGGATCGACGCCACCGCCCAGTCGGAGAACATCCTGGAGTACATTCCCAACAACGTGACTCTGCTGCCCAACACCTCCGGGGCGCGCACCGCTGAGCAGGCAGTGCGCATCGCCCGCATCGCCCGCGAGGCCGGTTGCGGCGATTTCATCAAGATCGAGGTGATCACCGACATGAAATACCTGATGCCGGACAACTGGGAAACTCTTAAGGCCACCGAAATCCTGGCCAAAGAGGGTTTTCTTGTGCTGCCCTATGTGCTGCCCGACCTGCCGCTGGCCAAACGGTTGGAGAACGCCGGGGCGGCGGCGGTCATGCCGCTGGGCGCGCCGATCGGCACCAACCGGGGGCTAGAGACCAGGCCGCTGATCGAGATGCTGATTGAGAACTGCACCGTGCCGATTGTGGTCGACGCCGGCATCGGCAAACCCTCCCAGGCCGCAGCGGCCATGGAGATGGGCGCTGACGCGGTGTTGGTCAACACCGCCATCGCCACCGCCCGCGACCCCGAAGCCATGGGCCGGGCCTTTGACTTGGCAGTCAAGGCCGGACGCGCCGCTTATCTGGCTGAAATGGCCGAGGAGTCCACCCTGGCCAGGGCCTCGTCGCCGCTCACCGGGTTTCTTGATGACTAACCCCTTGGTTCCACCTTTGCGAGGAGCACGTTATGTCGTTTTTTGAAGTTGTCGAACAATACCAAGGTTTTGATTTTTCCAGCTTTTTCGACCAGGTGACCGATGCGGCGGTTGAGCAGAGCCTAGCCAAGGAAAAACCCGGCCCCATGGATTTTCTCACCCTGCTCAGTCCCAGGGCGGCGGGACATTTGGAATCCATGGCGCACAAGGCCCATCAGCTGACCGTGCAGTATTTCGGCCGCACCATCCAGATGTTCATTCCGCTCTACATCTCCAACCACTGCAACAACGGCTGCGCCTACTGCGGATTCAACCACAAGAACCCGATCCTGCGCCGTAAACTCACCCTGGAAGAAATCGAGACCGAGGCCAAGGCCATTGCCGCAATCGGCATGCAGCACGTGCTGTTTCTCACCGGCGAGGCCCACCACGTCACCCCCATGGACTACCTGCTGGAGGCGGCCCGGCTGCTGAAACGGTATTTTGCCTCGGTGTCTGTTGAGGTCTATCCGCTAACGGTTGAGGAGTATCGGCAGTTGAATCAGGCCGGGGTGGACGGCATGACCATGTTCCAGGAGACCTACAACCAGGAGGTCTACAAACGGGTGCATCTGGCCGGCAAAAAAATGGACTACCACTGGCGGCTTAACGCCCCGGAACGCGCGGCCCAGGGCGGCATGCGGGTGGTCAATCTCGGCGCCCTGCTGGGTCTGGCCGAACCGCGCAGCGAGATCTTTTTCACCGCCCTGCACGCCCGTTATCTGGAAACCAACTACCTGGACACCGAGGTGGCGCTGTCGCTGCCGCGCTTCAACGAGGCGGAGGGCGATTTCCAGCCCGATTATCTGGTGAACGACAAAACTTTTGTCCAGTTCATGACCGCCCTGCGCATCTTTCTCCCCCGGGCCGGAATCACCGTTTCCACCAGGGAGAGCGCCGCCTTCCGCGACCGCATTCTGCCGCTGGGGGCCACCCGCTATTCCGCCGGCTCCAGCACCGGAGTGGGCGGCTACACCGAAATCAAGGTGGAGCAAACGCCCCAGTTTGAAATCACCGACGACCGCAGCGTCGAAGAGGTGGCCAGGGCAATTGTCGCCCACGGCTATCAGCCGGTCTTTAAAGACTGGGACATGATCGGATGAAGATCGGCATTGCAGGGGTGGGGGGCATTGGCTCCAACGTGGCGGTCAATCTGGTTCGCAGCGGGGTCGATTGGTTGCGGATTGTCGACTTCGACCGGGTGGAGATCTCCAACCTCAATCGCCAGTTCTATTTTTTTGATCAGATCGGCCGGCTCAAAGTTGAAGCTTTGGGTGAGAATCTGCAGCGCATCCGCCCGGATTTGCGGATCGAAGCACAGGCTATGCGCATCGACGGCGCCAACTGTCGCGCCCTTTTTGCCGACTGCGACCTGATCGTCGAGGGATTTGATCGTCAGGCCGACAAGAAAATGCTGCTCGAGGCCTTCGGGACCGAGCGCATCGTGGTCTCGGCCTGCGGCATTGCCGGCAGCGATCTGGGCGGTGTTCGCACCCGGCGGCTCGGCGCCTGCCACATCGTCGGCGATTTCGCCACCGACTGCGCCGACGCGCCCCTGTTCGCCCACAAGGTGTCCACCGTCGCCAATCACATGAGCGCCGTTATTTTAAGCCAACCAGGTGTTATCCATGGAACAATCGCAGAGTAAACCCGTCTTTCCCGCCGGCGTCTACGGCATCACCGCCGCCAAATTTTCCGCTGGCCGCTCCAATCTTGAGGTGGTGCGGCAGATGATTGCCGGCGGCATCCGCCTGATCCAGTACCGGGAGAAACGCCCGCATAAGAGTTTTGCCGAAATGCTGGACGAGTGCCGCGCCATCCGCCAACTGACCCGCGAGGCCGGGGCGGTGTTCATTGTCAACGATTACCCGGACATCGCCCAACTGGTCGACGCCGACGGGGTGCATGTCGGTCAGGACGATTTCCCGGTGGCCGAGGTGCGCCGCCTGATCGGCCCGAACAAGCTGATCGGTCTGTCCACCCACGGCCCCGATCAGGCGGCCGCAGCCGTTGCCGCCGGCGCCGACTACCTCGGCGTAGGCCCGATCTTCAGCACCCAGACCAAGGAAGACGTCTGCGCGCCGGTGGGGCTCGGCTATCTCGACCACGTGGCGCGCACCTGCCCCCTGCCCTTTGTCGCCATCGGCGGCATCAAGGAACATAATCTGCACCAGGTGCTGGCCCACGGCGCCAAGACCGTCTGCCTGGTCACCGAAATCGTCGGCGCCGCCGACATCGCCGCCACCGCCCGCCGGTTGCAGGCGGCCTGCATCTAACCCTTCCCAGACAGCTAACCTGTATTCAAACAAGGAGAATCGATCATGGTCCATGCAACCCAGATGGCTGCCGCCCGCGCAGGCGTCCTTACCCCGCAGATGCAACAGGTATTGGCCGCCGAGCGAATCCATGAGGCCGACCTGCTGGAGCGGGTCGCCAACGGCCGCATCGCCATTCCGGCCAACCGCAACCATACAAATCTCATCGCTAAGGGCATTGGCGCCGGGCTTTCCACCAAGATCAACGTCAACCTGGGCGTTTCCGAGGATTGCTGCAACGTTGAAAACGAACTGAACAAGGTGCGGCGCTCAATCGAGCTCAAGGCCGACGCGATCATGGATCTGAGCACCTTTGGCGACACCCGCGCCTTCCGGCGGCGAACCGTGGAAATCAGCCCGGTGATGATCGGCACAGTGCCGGTCTACGACGCCGTGGCCCGCTACGGCAAGGAAGTGGCCAGCATTTCGGTGGACGATTTTTTTGACGTGGTGCGGATTCACGCCGAGGATGGGGTCGATTTCATGACCATCCACGCCGGCCTGACCCAGACGGCGGTGCAGCGGCTGCGCACCAATCCCCGCCTGACCCATGTGGTCAGCCGGGGCGGCTCCCTATTGCTGGACTGGATGACCACCAATGAGCGGGAAAATCCCTTTTATGAACATTTCGACCGACTGCTGGAACTTTGCCGTGAGTTTGACGTCACCCTCAGCCTGGGCGACGGTCTGCGGCCCGGCAGCCTGCGCGACGCCACCGACGCGGCCCAGATTCAGGAGTTGATCATTTTGGGAGAACTGACCAAACGATGTTGGCAGGCGGATGTGCAGGTGATGATCGAGGGGCCGGGGCATGTGCCGCTCAATGAAGTGGTGGCCAATATGCAGCTGGAGAAAAAACTCTGCCACGGCGCGCCGTTCTACGTGCTGGGACCAATCGTCACCGATGTGGCGCCCGGCTACGACCACATCACCTCGGCCATCGGCGGGGCGCTGGCAGCGGCCAACGGCGCTGATTTTCTCTGCTACGTCACCCCGGCTGAACACCTGCGACTGCCCGACGCCGACGACATGAAGGAAGGCATCATCGCCTCGCGCATCGCCGCCCACGCTGCCGACGTGGCCAAAGGCATTCCCGGCGCCATCGATTGGGACAACGCCATGAGCAAGGCGCGCAAAAATCTGGACTGGACCACCATGTTTGAACTGGCTATGGACCCGGAAAAAGCCAAGGCCTACCGCGCTTCCTCCCAACCCATTGACCAGGAGGTGTGCACCATGTGCGGCGATCTTTGTGCAGTCAAACGCAGCCGCAACATTCTTGAAAAGGCGTAAAAACCGCCTTTGCATTTGATTAAAAACGTGGACACGGGCGTTATCCGCCAAACATTGCCACGTTCTTGCATAGCCAACAACCGGAGAAAGTCCGGTTGTTGGCTATCAGACTGGCAAGGGGCATGGCCGACGTACGGCACTAAAAGCTTTTACCAATAAAAGCGCGTTCAATGCTCCCGCACCATTTTCTCAAGTAAATTATCGCATCTTCCAGGAAGTCTTTCCCGATTTGGTTGCCAAGGGATTATCCTCCTCAATACGAATAATGTCACCCGTACTGGTCTGAACGAAAACTGTTGAGCCGTCTTCACTGCCGACATGAATATTCGGCGACGTGGCCAATCCTTCTCCAAGGCTTATTTTTGGTATATTGAACAACATTTTTTCGCCATCATAGGTTTTGCTGATCGTTCCAAGTATCCCCTGATAGAACGCTGTTCCTGTTTGATAATAGAGCGCCCACAGAAAACTTTCCCCTCCGGCAACACAAACGTCTGAAGAGGGAATAAAGGTGGTAAAGGAAAGAACTCCTCCCAGCAGAGCTGCTTGACCCAAATTTCGTTCGCCATGTGCAATTGTTTTGCTTCCCGATGCATCTTCATCGAGAAAATTTATATACCAACCGTCTTTCTTTTTTTGCTGATCAATCAGTTCAGGCCACGTAATCTTTGTTCCACCTGCATCAATTTTTGTCGAAGAACCAGAATAAACATCGTAATCTGTTACATTAATCAACCCTGAAAATCGGTCAACAGTCGCCCATGTTTTATCTCCATTGCTATCTACCGGTTCTTTTATGCCGTAATAGCTTTGGGTCGCGACATCAGTTGCATCATTGGTGACAAAATATCGACCAGTCCCGAAAAACACCCAATGTTTACCAGCGTCATCCTCGGCAATGGCAGGAGGAGCAGTTACAGGTTGCCCCGCATCGATAAATACACTATCGGCGTCCCAAGCCAAGGGACTTTTTTGGTCGTCAATGACCACCCGCCGAAGTTTACCTTTCCAGCTTCCACTCGATCCGCTTACAGTCCCAAAGTAAACTGTATCGGTATTATAATCGAGATCGAAATCCACGGTGACCGGATCACTAACAAACGAATTGGCTTCTCCCAAAGTGAGATAGGGAGACAAACCAGCCTTTAAAACTCCAGTGCTCGCTCCACTATCTGTGAGCGATTGCAGCGCGTTGTAGCGCCCGAGTTGGACAAGATCCAGCATATAGAACTTGCCGTTCTGACTGCTTCCAGCAACATTCAACACTGCCTTGTCAGAGTCGCCGCTTGCATTCGCCGGCCCAGAACCAAACGCTAGAAACCATCTGTTTTCCCCGGTTTCAGGAGCAGCGGAAACATAGTCCTCAAAGGCTTTGTCATGATCGCCGTCTCGCATCACCACCATGGTTGGGTAACTGGTTGAGAACCCCATATTCGGCATGGATATTTCGCCCAAAAGACGAGGCTTGTCTTCAGGATTGGTTATGTCAAAAATAAGAAAAGCCGACTTCGTCGTGGGGTTGGTCGCATCATCGGTGGAAACCGTCTTGTCTAAATCGGCCGTAATATTGGCGCCGCCAAACCGCATTCCAACCACCATAATGGTGCCCCACCCGTTTACATGAGTGGTGTCGGAAGCAAAGATTCTGGCATCAAAAATTCGAGGTTTTTGATCTACATAATAAATGTGGCTATAGGTGGTTTCCGTTAACCAATAGAGATGCGGCAGCAGATTATAAGGCACATAGGCCCAGAGTTCTGCGCCCAGTTCAGGTTGACTTGTGGTGGTAGCGCAAGGAGTGTCGTTGGTCGTTAACTCGTCCAGCGGGTCGTACCCCGTGGCCATTTCTCGGCAAAACTGTTTATTGTACGAATCATAAAAGCCACCGTTAAAGGCGTGCAGCATGCCGTCATTGGCGCCGGCATACACAACATTCCTGCGCTTCTGGTATTTGGAATAAAATTCCTGATATGAAGTATCTTTATAGAGCAGATGATACCCTTCCGCCGGCGCGCCGACAGCTGTCGGGGTTGAGTAGGCGATATCGCCAAGACGCCAAGTGGCGCCGTTATATCGCCTTGCCCGCATTTCAGTGCCCGCTATATCACTGACTCCAATTTTCAACGGCGTCGGGCTTCCTTTGGCGTCGACGAAATCCAATCCACGCACCCAGTTGATTTCCCGTTCCGTTTGTTTCAGGAGAAAATCCTGAAACAGGGGACTTGATGCCATGAGGCTGGTGATTGCTACGGGCTTATCAGCAAAAGAAGGATAGAGATTGAGGTAAGCATAGAACTTGCTTCCATCGGACAAATCAGTTATCGAAGGCGCGGATGCCGGCCAGATAAAATCTTTAATCTCATCCGAAGTCACGACGCCGTCTTTAGCGCCGCCGTCAACCCAGGTGAAAATATATCGCTGTTTATCGGTTGAAATATAGGATGATCGTTGTTTTACAATATCCGTGTCGCTAATTGTGTTCAACCAATTGGAAGAATTCCATAAATATTGAATGTCATCGGTTGCGACGCCTGCCGCGCCGGCATTAAAGATCTTTTCTTGCGAATCTAACACGCCGTTGCCGTTGACGTCGTAGTAGCGATCATATTCTCCGGAATTAAAAACGATGATCGCATCAAGTTTTGAAAAAAATGGATTGTCCGCCGGAGAAGTGCTTTTCTTGCAATCCGCTATTGTGTATTCAGTTTCAAAACTCCCGTTGTCGTTAAGATCTTCGGCATACTCAACTCCATCAACCGTGACGACTGGATCCTCAATACAATTCCCATTAATGTCTTCATGATAGACCTTCCCATCGCCATTCAGATCCGGGCCGACCACGTCCAATCGCTGGTTTTTGTAGGTGTCCTCACGCATATTGCCATAGGCGTCCACCAGCAAACTATGCAACTGCCCAACCCAGGACACCGTATTGGCGTTGCTGGTGGCGTCGGTCTTTTCAGGGAAGAAAATTGATTGATAGAGGGCGCCCTCGCCGCTTCGGGTGTTGGAAATAACCGAGGCAGCTGTTCCGGACGAGGCGCGGTTGAGAATGTCGGCAAACGATTTATTGAGTTGCTCTTCCAACCGGAGCGGATTGGTCACATAAAAGTAGGTGTCTGGAATGCCGTTCTTATCCTTGTCCCACTCCTCCTGCAGGTTAGGGCCGTTTTGGGATTTGTTTGCTGCTGTTCCATCGTAGTCTTTTTCATCGTAGCCACCCCATTTGGCTGCATACCACAAGGGGTTGGGCAATAATTCCGCCGCCGTGTTCGTAGTGGCCGGCGTAAAAATTCTGGTCGAGGTCTTTTGCAATTTTGTGAATCCAGGGGATAAGGTATCCATATCGGAGAGAACATCCTCTATATCATACTCAGTGTCCCAATCTCTTACGTCCAGATAAGGCCCGTCGCCATTATTGCCTGAAACGTCGGGGGTAGTGCCTGAAATGATGTAGCCAAGATGCTGAATATACCCCCCCGCTGCTTTAAAGGAAGTCAAGGAAAGTTTCACCTGGGTTGCCGCTTCAGAAGTGGCCGCATCATTCCCGTCTTTATCGATGAGTTGGTACTCATAGCTGACGTTGGCGTCCATGTCGTGATCGGCGCCCTGCTCAACATCCTCATAATTGATGCGAAATTTCCCGTACGTATCCCCAAGGGTCTCCACAAAAAAATCGACTATGGTATTGGTTGGTTGATAGTTCGTATAAAGCTTGCCTGGGGAGTTTGAAATTTTCTCCCCTACGGTTTTCCCAAAAGGGACCAAGGTTATCAATTTTTTGTCAGGCCCCACCTTCAACTCTATCCGGGGCAAGGGGGAGGCCAGACCGACGGAATAGGTGGTGACTTTCTGGTCACGACTGACGGTATTCAGGTCGGTGATATGCCCGTAATAGGCAACAGCAGCAGAATAGTAGCCACCTTTTTTTGTGGGTTCCTCCGGGCAGAGCCCGCGGATGTCGCCAAGCCCGGTTATGGTTTTGGCCGAACAAATGCCAATGCCAACGGAAGAACTGCCGTTTTGCCCAATATATTTGGAACCGCTTACGTTTTTTTCTACGGTTGTAATAGTGTCAGCAAGGGTTTTGGCGTTAAATTCGGTGAGATCGCCAGTGAAACCAGTGCTAAAATTGCTGTCCACCCCAGGCAACTGGTCGGTGTCAAAATTGGGATTGATGTCGCTGAGCACCAGCATGAACGGTTTTGAACAACTATCAAACCCTTTTGTCACTTTTGTGCCATCGGGAAGGGTTGTAGTTGTTTTAATATAAGGATCGCTCCAGGTGCTGTTGAACGGCAACCCCAGTTTCGTATCGTCATCGTAGGTTGTATTGCCATGGTTACTTATATACGCGCCTGTTGCGGCTGTCTTACCAGAAAAATACCGCACCGTTTCATACATCATTTCAGCGATTGGGTTGCCCCAGTTACGACATTCCCCTTCGCCCATCACCCTGTCTATTATCCACCCATTCGACCCACAATTTTGATTATAAACGTGCGACGAATAATCAAACCCATAAATCCTTAATTTATTCAGTGTATCTATGATTCCGACGCCGGTCGGTGACGTTTTGAATGCTCCTGTTGTTTTGGTTTCAATTTCACTGCTAATGTCGCCAATCTCTCTTCTCAACACACCGCCAGAGGTGTTGTTGGCATACGAACCAGTCATTAAGCCAAAATACATCCGCTTGGTTTCCCCGTGACGTTGCAGCAACCCAATAGGTTTGTAATTGCCGTTGGGGTATTGTTTGCAATTTGCTTCTACACCAACCGTTGGATCACACACCTTGACTCGCACTTCAAGGTCGGAAACAGTGGAAGCTATCGATTTAAGCCAATAAGAACTTCCAGACAAATTGGTGAATTTTTGAGCTGGAATTATTGCCCATGTATTATTGGAATCTGGTCCATTCCAGTAAAGATAGTATCGATCTTCTCCACTATCCTCCTCCATCCTGAATTCGACTTCATAACTTTTTCCCGCTTCCAGTTTAATAGTGCTGCTCGGGTTAACAACAGCATGATCCGAGTTGCCATATTGAGGAGTTCCTCTTACTCCATGAGCCCCATAATCACCCACTATAATTTGATCACTGCCGCCGACATTAACAATTACTTCGACCGCATCGTCGCCATCAACCCCAAATTTATAGTCACCTGATTTTTCAACAGTAAGATTACCTTTAAATATAACAAGATACTGATTTTGTTCTACAGCTCCATTGTTGTATGAATCTTTATAGTTATCCCCCCAAGGATTACCGGCTCCATCAATGGCTCCAAAATTATCATTATTTGGGCTTACATATCTTTCTGTTCCCGATGCGTGGTTACGGATTGCATATGTAGACCAAGACCCATTGCCAAATTGAAAAGCAGGTTGCGCGTAATCAACAACCATTTTTTCAAAGGCGGCGTGATTTGATGGATGCCCTGGATATGTGCCGCCACTTGTTGTTATGGAACTACTGGCAACCACCGGTCGTTCCGTTGCTACCCAATCCCAGATTCTATGGGGATTATTAAGCGCATACCGCAACAGTGGTGGACTGGTCGCACTGGTCAGGGTTGTTGAAGCGAACAAATGCCGCAGACCTGACGCAGGCGTGGTAAATGGGGTGTACTCGGCAATTTTGTAACCATCGACCGCTTCGCTGGTGTATTCCTTGCCCCAGGAATGGGCGTCTTGGGGAATAAAAGACCGCTGGAGCACGGTTTCCCCGTCGTCTATAGACCTGTAACCGCCGTAAAGGACTTTTCGCATGGTGTCCATTCTCGACATGGTCAGATAATTGAGAAAATCTCCGCTCCAATAGGCATCAGCCGTGCTTACACATTTTTTATCGGTTGTTTTGCTTTTTGGCTCAAAACGCTTGCTGGCCGTGCTGTATTCATAGCACTTATTACTGTCAAAATAGCCGTAATAGTCGATAGATGGCGTGTAATGAATATCCAGTTTGCCGTCATCATTCAAATCCGAAGCGTCATTGTACGCCTCGTAATACAATTTATGGTCCCGCCCCATCACCAGCATGACCAACGGCGGCGCTCCAGAACTGACAAACGGCGGAATAGAAACGTACTCAGAGCCGGTAGCGGCCACAGACATTGTATTCTGCAACAACCCCACGCCCACAAGGCCCGCAAAACTCAGAAAAAGAAGAAAATGTTTTTGCATAACCCCACCTTTTATCGTGTTTTTTCTATCTGGTAGATACGATTACCCTCAGCCACCACGGCAAGGACACCCCCCACATGCAAGGACTCAATATTTTGCGGAGCATTCTGCGAGGCTCCATTCGCCTTGTAAAGGTATTGATACTTGGTCCCCGGCATGATGGTGTAGCGCACGTTGTCGATTTGGATATATTGGTATCCCTGCTCATGCCAGGGGGACCGGGTTACCTTGCCATTGAGCCACGCGCCGATAGCCGCAGCTTCTCCACAAAGAAAAACTGCCAAAACAGCTGCCGCGCAAATCACCCTTCCGCACAATCGTATTGTGTTCATAACGCCCCCAATATCCACCCTATCAATAACATCCCGCAGGGTCTTCCTGGCCGACAACATGTCGCCACTCAACCCGCACCACGGCTTCGTTGCCTCTTATTCCTAAATTCTGCGAATGAATTTCATGAATGTATGCCGCGCCGCCGCCTGCAGCCCCCTTCCCCTTGCCTTCATAACCGGCTGCCATCTGGATGGCAGCACCTTCGTTATAGGTAACGTCGCCAAAAATTGACAAATTGGTGTGCTCCGCTGTCGAACCGACATTACAATCAGCGAGAACTGGGCTATTGGCGTTTGCGCTGGGCCAACATAAATCTCTTTTAGTGTCCGAAGGATAACTTGCAGCTGGGGCTGGGGCTGATTCGTTGTGAAAAATATTTGCCGTGTCGACCTTTATCTTAGTGGTTATTTTTGCAGAACTGATAGGCCCGCAGGAAAAATTGTATTCCAGCAACTCGCTCCCTAGTTCCGTGCCGCCGTCCGATTTGTAAAATGTCCGTTTAGCGCTCCAGTCATTGCCGGCAATCTGCTCTTCAAACATAGAGGTGTCGAGACCCGCTATGCCAATCAAGGAGAGGATAACCAAGATCATCAGAGCGACGACCATGACAAACCCCTTTTCATTGTTCAGGAATGTCTGCATTTGCTCCATCCTCTTCCCTTAAATTTCTTCGTGCTTGACGTATTCGATGTCAACCAAATTGCCGGTTCCCGCCCGTGGGCTGGTGACAATGACACGAACAGTTTTTGTTCGATAAATCGGCCGATTGACCGCAACATTCCACAATAAAGTGTATACCCCGTCGGGTGAGGTCTCGCTGCCGTCGGCAGTTGCCGTGGTGCTGTCACTCAACCCCGCCGTCCCGTCATTATTGGTGTCTTTTAAATCCTGGTAGGACAGAGCAAGCAGGTCTTCCACCTTGTCCGCACCCCAATTTGCGGCAGTGGTAATGCGGCTTGCGGTGTAATTCTGCCCAATGGTCCGTGTTTGCACACTATAGAGCCCAACGATGCCAATGGAAAAAATAGCCAAGGCGATAACAACTTCCAAAAGCGAAAACCCTTGGTTGTTATGAGCAATATTCATCATTTCAACCCCATGTTGCGGCAATTGATGGTAGTGGTCAGCAACCGACGGCTGTAACTGTCGGTGAAAGGCCCAAAAACAGCGCCCCCTGCTGTATTTTCTCCCCAGGCATTGGGCATCGGCAGTGTAAAGGATGTTGTTGCAGCCGCTTCTCGATCTTCCGTTTTCGATCGTGCAAGAAGAGAAATTTGCACTGCCACTATGTCGTCGAGTTGCGCGGCATTAGGCGTAGACGTCGGCGGTTTTGTTGCTGGAGATCCAACCAAAGGAGGTGAAAAAATATAGACAAAGTTTATGTGAGTAATATTCTCGGCTACAGGTTGTTGATCTTGATCATCGGTATTATCGTTGCGCCCTAGTTTTGTGATGCCATCGCTAGTATAGAGTGCGTAAGTAACGTTTTCTCCGTCATCTGCACAATCGCCATCTTCATTCAAATCCATGGAAAAACCAAAAGTGGCTGCCGTAGCAGTATGGATTCCTGGACTAACTGCAGGACCAACCTTAGGCTTTGCGTTGCAAGATATATCGTTTGTATCTTGTGAGAGATACCCAGCCATCCTCGCTTCTCTCTGCAATAAAATAATCCCTGCGCGAATATTTTGCTGCATCTCTGCTGCCTTACCCTGCTCAGTGTATATCTTGGTTTGGATGTTGTAGGCTGAATAAATTACACTTACAACTATCCCGGCCATTGCCATAGCAACCATCAATTCAATGAGAGTAAAACCATTTTCATCAATTTCACTTTTAAACATTAATGCTCTCTATAGGTGGTAAAATTATTGTAAGGAAATATGTCCACTGGAGCTTACAACAACGCTTAACTGTCTAGATGTTGAATTTTTTAACTTTGCCTGGCCATTAGGTGTCAGCCCCCCGTAGGCCAAAGGCATAAGGTTGGGCTGAAAAGCCACTGTTCTATCACCTGTAGCGTTAACTTTATAAGTAATACTATCCACCTGCACATCCCGATACGCGGACCAATCTTTTTGCGCAATTATGACCTCTCCGGCATCATTTGAGAAATTTTTATTCTCATCAACATAGACAACGTAACCGGTGGCCCCATTAAATGTAACAGCGCAATTTCTATTTCTTTTCACAGCAAACGACTGCGCCTTTCGCATATTGGAATACAGATCCCTTGCGGCGCTCTGTATCCCCTTATTCGAGAGCCAGGAAAGAAACGACGGTACGGCGACGGCGCTCATGACGCCGATAATGGCAACGACTGTCATCACCTCTGGAAGTGAAAACCCCTTATTGTCTCGTGTCGCGGTCATGCGGATCCCATCCTCTGGTTGACAATTTCAGGCAACGCTCTTTCATCTTGTTAAGCAAAAACCAATCCAGCAAAAGACGGCCAATAAAAAAACGCAATATCAATAGGCTAAAAAAATCTTACCCTCTCCAAGGATACCCTCTCCAGGACAGATATCAATTTTTTTTCCACAAAAGATAAAATTTATAAAATTTTTTAACAAAGCGCCTCCCTCCCACATACACAACGTATTGCCTCAAATCCCGTTTCCACTCGTCACCCACTATCCACCCCATATTCTTTAATTTTGCTCAGCAAAGAAGGATAGCTTATCTCTAACAATTCAGAAGCTTTGGACTTGTTGCCGCCGGTGGCTTGGAGGGCACGACCGATAAGCGACGTTTCCATGACCTTTTGCGCCTGCTTGATGGAAAAACCGCCAAAGAAATCATCGAGCCGCCGACCGTTTTGACGGGCGCCAAACGTATCGGGTAGATTTTCCGGCAGCACAACTTTCTTCTCCGCCAAAACCACCGCCCGTTCGATCACATTTTCCAACTCGCGGACATTGCCGGGCCAGGCATGTTGGAGCAATAGCGCCATGGCAGACGGCGCAATCCCGGCAACCGGGGACTCCAGCCTTTTCACATAGCGTTTGAGGAAAAATTCGCTCAACAGAGCGATGTCCCCGGTGCGTTCGCGCAAAGGGGGCAAGACAATATGCACAACATTGAGCCGGTAAAAAAGATCCTGACGAAAAAGGCCCATCCCAACTTCCTGCGCCAAGTCGCGGGCTGTGGCGGCTATAATCCGGACGTCGACCTGACGCGGTCCGGAAGCGCCTATCGGCTGAACCTCGCCTTCCTGCAGCACCCGCAGCAGCTTTACCTGCAGCGATAGTGGCAACTCGCCGATCTCGTCGAGAAACAGCGTGCCGCCGTCCGCCTCGGCAAAAAGGCCCATCTTATTTTTATCGGCGCCGGTGAAGGCTCCCTTGACATAGCCGAACAGTTCGCTTTCAATCAGGTTTTCTGGCAGCCCCCCGCAGTTGACGGCCACAAATTTACCGGCGGCGCGACCGCTGCGCTGGTGAATGCCTTGAGCCACCAACTCCTTGCCCGTGCCGCTTTCTCCGGTGATCAGCACCGTGGTTGAATGCGGCGCCACCTTGGCGGCCAGGGTAAAAACATCGTGCATGGCTTTGCTTCGCGCCACCATCTTGCCGAAATCGCACTCTCCTTCCAATGATGCAACCTTGTCGCGCAACTCACGGTTGTCGCGCCTCAGCCCTTCCCGCTCTTCAGCTTTGCGCAGAGTCAGCTCAATTTCGTCGGCCTTGAACGGCTTGGAAATATAATCATAGGCCCCCAGACGCATTGCCGCCAAGGCCGTGTCCACCGAGCCAAAGGCAGACATCATGACAATGGTGGCGCTGATGCCGGCAGCCGTAGCCTGGCGAAGAAATTCCATTCCGTCCATCTCCGGCATGCGGATGTCGCAGAGCACGACGTCAAACTCCTCGGCGGCTAGAGTTTCGAGACCAATACGGCCGTTCGCCGCCGATTCCACCTGATACCCAAGACGAACCAACACGGACGAAAGCATGTGCCGCATGTTGTCTTCGTCGTCAATAATCAGGATACGTTGCTTGTTGTGCATAGGGTTTCGCCTTTAAGCGGATTGCTGTTTTATATCGACTATCGAGAAATCATAACCTTGTGCTCCAAAGCTGAGAGCAGCTTGGATGGACCCAGGCGCAGAAAACGAGAGAGTGTCGACGACCGTAGCCAGATGCTGCTTGCGGAATCCGGGGCTTGATGTGAGGTGTTCCCGGATTCCGTTGCACTTCATCCGGGCTACGGGTTGACGTGGTTGTGTTGTGCGCATCATGCCTCGTTCTTCTCGTTCCCATGCGCTGCACGGGAACGGCGGTTCAACCTGCGCCGCAGGTGTATGCCGGGCGGCGCGATAGGCAAAAGCGCCAGAATCAAGATGCCGCGCATCATGGATGAAGAGGTTCCCATGCACCGCATGGGAACCAGAAGATGCCTCTCTTTCTATGCCCTCCTTGCCGGCAAGGTAACAACAACCACAGCGCCGCCGCCTGAGCGGTTGGCAAGGGTAATGTCTCCACCCATGGCCTGGAGCAACGCATAGGACACCGACAAACCCAGCCCGGTCCCCTTACCGGGTTCCTTGGTGGTAAAAAAAGGGTCAAAAACATTGGCGAGTTCTTCTTCCGCGAGGCCGACGCCGGTATCGGCAATGGTCACGCGCAGCATTGGCCCCGCTTCGGCGACAAACGACTCGGTTGCCACTTCTATGGCTCCGCGTCCATTGCTTGCGGCGTGGATGGCGTCGGCGGCATTGATCAGGCAATTCAAGAATACTTGCAACAATTGCCCTGAGTTGCCGTGAACGACAGCATTCTCGGCGTCAAAACGAATAGTCAAATCGATGCCGTCCAGCAACGGCTGGGGCTGTAACAGCGTCACCGCCTCATTCAACACCCAATGCACATCGACGTCTTCTTCAATGCCGCTTGCAGGCCGCGAATAATCGAGCAATTGACGAACCAAACGACTGATTCGTTGCAACTCCTGATCCGCCCGTTCACAAAATTCCCGCTTTTCCTCTTCACCCAGATCATGCTGCTGGATCAAACCAAGATACCCTTGCACAATCCCAATCGGATTGCCGATTTCATGGGCCAAACCGGCAGCCAGTCGGCCGACTGAGGAAAGTTTTTCTGTGCGCACCATCTCCTCGCGCCGGGCAATCAATTGCTGATTTGCCGCCTGAAGGGAATCAACATGCTGCTGCAGCTTTTCTCGATCCGCCTGGATGCGCCCTAACATCTGCTGCATCGATCCGGCCAACTGCTCCAACTCGTCGCCGCCCTGCAGGGCGAGAAAAGGCACGCCGCTTTCATCGATATAGGAATCAGTCAAACGGATCAGTTTTTCCACTGGCTGAAAGATGCCGGCACGGAAGCGATAAAACCCGACAACCAGCAGTATGATCAAATTCACCCCAAGATAACCGGCTATGTAGCGCAGCAAAGAACGAATTTTTGCATAGTGGGGCTCCAGGGTGTATCGCAGAGCAATTGCCCCGACGGATTGATCCGGGGTTTTCAGCCGCAGAGCAATGTCCAGATGTTCTTTGCCGGGCACAAAGGCAACCCAAGCGAGCCCGCCTAAAGAGCGCACGCTCTTGCCCGATTGAAAGGATGCGGCCAAGGTTTGCTTCAGGGAGTCGAGGCTCGCATCATCGTCGCGAGAGCAAGCGACAGTCCCGCCCTCAACCTGAAAACAACCAACAGCGACTCCAGAAATCTTAACGCCTTCAGCGACCAAGGCGGTAAGAAACGCTGGCGCAACCATGCCACTCCGGGGAAAAAGCGCCTCCTGTTGCTCCGCCAAAAGCAGCAATTCCAACTCCTTTTCCCGCGCCAAGGACAAGGCTGATTCGCGCAGCCAAAAGGAAACAACGACAAAAAAGGTCAGCACCGTCGCCAAGGCGAGCAACACGCAGAGCGTAGCAGTGACATGGAACTTCAAACCAAGACGCACGGCACAGACACCCATTACAGGAAAACAAACAGAAAGACCGCTCATTGGTGACAAATATTGTCAGTTCACGACAATCATTGTCAGCGCCCGAGGGCCGTTAGCGTGAGTGCATTGTAGGAGGCGCGTTGCAAAAAGACAAAGGAAAGCTGATAACAAGCCGAAAGAAAAGAAAAATTAAAACAAACGAAGAATTGGCACGTACAGTGCTAAATGTTGGCAACGAGAAAATTCCGCTGGCCAACGACGGGCCGCGGCAACCAACACACACCTATCGGAGGGTACCCACATGACACTGAACAAACTGAGACTGCAGGCAAACGAAAAAGGCTTCACCCTGATCGAGTTGATGATCGTTATCGCGATTATCGGTATTTTGGCGGCTATTGCTATTCCTAATTTTATTTCGTATCGGAATAAATCTTTTTGTTCACGTGCAGAATCCGACGCGAACAACATTGCTGCTTCTGTTGCCGATTATTTTTCAATACCAACACACACAGCTATAGACGACGCATCATACAAGGCATACGCCAGTGCTTTTAAACCTAATGCAAATTCGTACACTATACATGCTGGCGCACCAAACACAGCCATCACTGTTACTGTAACCGACGCATCTGGACGCTGCCCAGCTGATTACATGAAATCCAATGCAGTCAATACAGATGGCAACGGTTGGACTGAAGCGAGCATAATGTATCAAAAAGTTATCGGAAATTGACAATAAATACCATTTCATAAACAAAAAAGAAGTTGAGGAGCGAGTTTCATTTTCACCTCAACTTCTTTTTTTATTTAAATTTGCGGGCAAATATTACATGCCACTTCAACGCCTCGCCTTTCTCCTAGCAGTGCTACTCGTTACTTGCTATAGCAACACACTGAACAGTCCTTGGCAACTTGATGATCCACCCAACATAACAAATAATCACCCACTGCTCATCAATGACATTCAGCCAGAAACCCTTTGGAAGACTCTTTTTGCAAAACCTTTCGCAGAAGGCCAACTGTATCGCCCCGTAGCCAATCTCTCCTTCGCGCTTAACTGGTATTTCGGCCAAGGCAACCCCTTTGGCTACCATCTCGTCAATCTACTCGTCCACATACTCACCGCAGTTTTTCTCTACAAAACCACACTGTTACTCCTGAGCCCTTCTTCCTTTGAAAAAAAACCAGACCAGGACCACCTCTTCATCGCCCTGCTCAGCGCCATACTCTGGGCCATCAATCCAATTCAGATCCAGGCCGTTACCTATATCGTTCAGCGCATGGCTTCCATGGGCGCCATGTTTTTTGTTTTTTCGCTCTACACATATATTCGTGCCCGCCAAACAGAAAGGTTTGCCCAACGAGCCTGGCGCCTGTTCGCCTGCAGCCTCTTTTTTCTTTTGGCACTAGGATGCAAGGAAAACACAGTTACCCTAATCCCAAGCCTGCTGCTCATTGAGCTACTTTTTTTTGAAAAAAAAGACCGGTTTTCACAGGCCATCCGAGCCGTTCTCATTGCGGCCAACATCGTTTTTATTTTTGCCTCCATTTATTTCCTTGTCAGTCACGGTTATCTCCATGCCCTGACGACGCCCACTGGCAGCCGGCCCTTTTCTCTCCTTGAACGGCTGTTGACCCAACCCTCCATTCTCCTTTTCTACCTCTCCCTGCTACTGTATCCTTCACCGGATAGACTCTCTATTGATCACAGTTTCCCCCTGTCGACCTCGCTGCTCCACCCTTGGACCACCTTGCCCGCCTTGCTCGGAATCATTGCTCTGCTTGTTTTCGCCGTTCTCCAACGCCGAAGGACCCCTCTGCTCAGCTTTGCCATTCTTTTTTTCTTCATCAATCACTTGGTGGAATCGACCATCATTCCGCTGGAACTGATCTTTGAGCACCGCAATTATCTCCCATCCTTTTTCCTGTTTCTCCCCGTAGCCGCTGGCATCCATTGGGCAATCAAGCGCTCGGCTTCGTACAGCCGCTTGGTGCACGGTGCCCTCATAGGAGTGATTCCGCTCCTTCTCATCGCCATCGGCCTCGGCGCCTACAGCCGCAATCAGGTATGGGCCACGGAAGAATCCCTCTGGGCCGATGCCATCACCAAGGCCCCGAATAATGCCCGGCCATACGCCAAATTGGGAGAAATTTACGGTTGGCAGAAGGAGAAAACTCCAGAAAATCTGCAAACCGCTGTCGCCCTGCTCCACAAAGCGCTGGAGCGAGAAAGCCCGCGCATATCGTTTAAAGCAGCCATCGTCGGCAACATCGGCAAGGTCTACGCCAATTACGGCCTGCTCGACCAAGCGGTCCAATATTACAATCAATCGTTGGAATTGAACCCCAATTTTATCAACTCAAGATTTGACCTTGCCGAAGCCCTTACCCTGCAAGGAAATTTCACCCAGGCGCTGGAACAGATTGACAAGGTAATCACCAAAAATGACCTTCAAAGCCGATTTTTCAATCTCAAAACGATGCTGCTTCTCCGACTCGACCGCGCCAAAGAGGCCGCAGAATGCAGCCACGAGGCAATGCGGCGAACCTATGTCAACAAGGAACGTTATTTTTACAACTCCGGAGTAGCGCTGACCAAGGCTGGTCACCTCAGCCAGGGAATGTGGTTCCTGAACAGAGCAGCCCAGCACTTTCCCGATGACCGGCGAGTGCTCTTCAGCTTGGTAGAAAACCGCATCATGGCAGACGATGCTATTCTCACTAAAAAATACATCACGCAACTCCTTGCAGGGCAGAACATAACCGCCCTGAAACAGGACCTGGGTGGACTACGTCACGATTATTCCGCCGTTCCGGTCAACATCGACTTGATATCTCCCAAAATCTTTGCAGTTGCCCAGGAGATAGTCAGCAACCTGGAACAGCCATTATCCACCTACGAATATGAAATCAACGATTAAGCCAGAGAAGAATACCCCCCTCCCATACCATTATTATGCTTTGCCCGTTCTCTTCCTCCTGATTCTGGGTTTAGCCGACACCGGATATCTGGCGTGGGCTCACTATAAAAATTATACAGATCTTACCTTCAGCAGTTTCTGCGCCCTGTCCCCATCCGTCAACTGCGACACTGTGTCGCAAAGCCCCTGGTCCATCCTCCTTGGGCTCCCCCTTGCCTATTGGGGATTTTTTGCTTATGGCCTGTTTCTGCTGCTCTTTCTCGCCACCTGGTGTCAATCAAGCGGCTCAAAACAACTTTGGTCTTTTTTGTGCCTCCTGGGGTTGCTGTATGCTGTTGCCGCCGTCTCATTCGGATATATTTCAGCAACCAAAATCAAAGCGCATTGCATTCTTTGCCTAGCCAGCCATACCATCAGCTTTACTCTCCTCTTTTCCAGTTGGATCATTCTGCGCCGATTCGTGGTTGGCTCTTTTTCAACCGCACTGAAAGATGGCCTCCGTTATATCTTCCACTCCCAACCTTTGAAAATCGGGCTCCTGGCAATTTTCCTTGGAATTGTCTGCACCAAAATTTTCCTGCCGCCCTACTGGCAGTACACTCTTCCGCCCCTCGCCCATACGATCCCCAACGGTTTTACCGAAGAAGGACATCCTTGGATCGGTGCGGAAAATCCTGCAATCACCATTCATGAATATGCCGATTACCAGTGTTTCCAATGCGGCAAGATGCATCAGTTCCTACGGCAACTGATTGCTGAACATCCCGGAAAAATCAAACTGATCCACCATCATTATCCCATGGATCATGAATTCAACACCATTATCGTCCCAGAGCCTTTCCATATCGGCGCCGGCAAAATGGCCATGATTGGTATTTACGCTGCCTCAAAAAATAAATTCTGGGAGATGAACGACGCACTGTATGCTTTGGGGCGACAAAAAGAACCTTTCAACACCAAGGCTCTTGCCGAAATGACAGGGTTTAGTTCAGGCGAATTGGCAGCCGCAACTCGACATCCACAGATCCGAGAAGCGCTCTTGTATGATATCCGGCAAGGAATGAAACTAGAGATTGTTGGCACACCAACTTTTGTGATTGACGGCAAAGTGTACCCAGGCGCTCTTCCCGCCGATATTCTTAAACAAATCATGCAATAAAACCCCCTGTTGTTTTCATGGCGTCGATTGTATAATGGCAAAGCAACCGACCAGAAAAAATTCAGATCCAAGCTGATGCCATGGCACGCAATCACAAGCAAGCACAAACCCTACCCCCCAATAACATTTCTGCCGTTTGTCGAGCACTCACCGTAGAGCCCAACTTGGAGTTTGCCGTTCTGGTTGGCAGCCGTGCCGACAATCGGCACACCTCAAACAGCGACTGGGACATTGCCCTGCAATGGCAAAAAGATATGAACTGGCTCGAGCAACTGAGCCGCACCGAAACCCTGCGCCATAACTTGGCCAGCGCACTGGCGCTTCCTGCAAATGCCATTGATCTCATTGACACCCCTCGGGCAAGCTTGGCAATGCGTGCTGAAATTGCCGAAAACGGGATTGCTCTCATGGGCGAGGACGGACTGCCCTGGCAACGATTTCTGCGGAGAACATGGCGAGAGCTGGAAGACCATTATTGGCAGGAGATCTATGCGCACTGACCTGTACCATGCTGAAACCAAACGTATCGCCACTCAACAAGGCGCCCTGTTGGATGAGGCCCGTTCTCGTCTGCTTGCCTCCCAGCCCCTCTCGCCTCTTGAACAGAACGGCGTGCTGCATGGGCTCCAAGTGCTGATCGAAAACGCCATCGGCAAAGCCAAGCAGCAGCTCAAGGCACGGGACAAAGAAGTGCCCATTTCCGCTTACGACGCCTTTGCAACCTTGGTCCAGATAGGCCTAATCAGCCAGGAAAAACTGCCTGAATGGCACGGCATTATTGGTCTCCGCAACCGTATTGTTCATGATTACATGAATGTGGATATGGATAAAATCCTCACTCTGGTCAGCCAGGGCCACTATGCACTCCTGCTCGACTTTCTCATGGCCCCAATGAACAATGAAACTACCTGAAAAGGCCCTGACCAGGGGACTGATCCTGCTGCTGCTTGCCCTGATTATCGCCACCATTATCCTCGGCTCCGTGCCGCCCGTTGACCGGGACGCCCTCACCCACCACCTTTTTGTCCCCAAACTGTGGCTCAAGCACGGCGGCATTTACGAGATTCCAGAAATCCCTTTCTCGTATTACCCGATGAATCTCGACTTGCTGTATACAATTCCTCTCTATTTCAGCAACGACATCATACCGAAATATATCCACTACCTTTTCGCCCTGCTCACCGCCTTGCTGCTGTATCGGCATCTCAAGAAACGGTTGGGCATGCACTACGGATTACTTGGCGCGCTCTTCTTCCTTTCCGTTCCGATTATCGTCAAATTGTCCATCACGGTCTATGTCGACCTGGGGGTGGTTTTTTTCACAACGGCTTCTTTACTGTTGCTGCTCCACTGGGCGGAACAAAATTTCAAGTGGCGCTGGCTGGTGCTGGCCGGACTCTGCTGCGGGCTGGCTGCGGGAACGAAGTATAACGGCCTGATTGCCATTGTCGTCCTCACTCTCCTGGTGCCGATCATCTACCAACAAAACACCCGCAAGGAAAAACAGAGCAACGGCAAAGCGCTGCTCTGGGGTTGCGTTTTTGGCCTTGCCGTGTTGACGTCCTTTTTACCTTGGCTTATTCGGAACTACGCTTGGACGGGCAACCCCATTTCCCCCCTGCACAACTCGCTGTTTCAGGAGCTGCGCCAATCGAACGATAATCAGCAAGGGACTTATTCCGCCAACCTGGCTGGCACGTTGCAACAAATCAGCCAACAAGGCAGCAATGCCTTTATCGGAAGAAAAATTCTCTACAACGAACCCTGGTGGCAGGCCCTGTTACTGCCGTTCCGTTTTTTCTATGAAGGCAAAGACGACGATCCCCGCTACTTCGACGGCAAATTGACGCCCTTTCTCCTCGTCCTGCCTGCCCTAGCCTTTCTTTTCCGGCTCCCTGATGCTCAACAACGGCGAGAACAAAATTTTCTCCTTTCGTTTGCCGTGCTCTATTTTTTCCTCACCTTTTTTCAGGAGGCAATGCGCATCCGTTACATCGTGCCCATTGTGCCGCCTCTTGTGATCCTATCCATATTCGGACTTCGCGGCCTGATAACCACGCTATGCATCAGGATCACACCAACAACCCACAGAAAAACAGCGGTCATAATCGTCGCTATCGTCATTCCTTTCACAATGCTGTGGTACAACGGCCAATACTTCATCAATCAATTTACAATCGTTCAGCCCATTCCCTATGTGCAGGGTAAGGTCAGCCGCGACGATTACATCACCGCTTTTCGACAAGAATACCCGGCCATCCGCATTGCCAATACGGTTGTCCCCAAAGATGCCAAAGTGTTGTGCCTTTTCCTTGGCAACAGGGGCTATTATATGGACTTTCACCCAGTGTTCGAACAGCCCTATGCTTCCGACGGCATCCTGACACATTTTCTGACCGATAAAAATCAGCAGCACACCATTATCGACGAGATGCGGCAACGAAACATCAATCACATTCTGCTCAGGTCCGATCTGACCGCCCAGTGGCTGGACCAATTAAGCGACCAGGACCGCCAACGCATTGCCCCGCTCTTCGCCCATTCCGAGCAACCGCTTTGGAGTGGCCAGGGCCATATTCTTCTAACAGTGGCGCAGCAGAAACAGTGAATTGACCTTCTACATCGCCGCCCCCTCTTGCCACAACATCGATGTCATTCGAATCGAATTAAAATTGCATTGACACCTCCAGCTCTCGAATGACATACTGTTCTAAAAAATAGAACAAAATAACCAAATGATTTCTCTCTTGTCTGGACTGATCACCTCAAAGACCCGCATCAAGATTCTGATGCGTCTCTTCCTTAACCCCAAGGGGACAGCCTACCTGCGTGAACTGGCCGATGATTTTCAGGCGTCCCCCAGCCAGGTCAAAGATGAACTTGATCAATTGCGCAAGGCCAAACTCCTGGTCAGCAACAAGGAGGGGCGACAGATTCTTTTCTCCGCCAACCATGAACATCCCTTGTTCAGCGAACTGCATTCCATGGTCAAAAAAGCCTTGGGCATGGATGAAATTCTGGAATCGATCATCAAACGCTTGGGGCGCCTGGAACAGGCTTTCTTGATCGACGATTACGCGCAAGGGAAAGACACAGGCATCATTGACCTGGTTCTCATTGGTAACATCGACAAGACCAACCTGATGGATCTCACCGCAAAAACAGAAAGGTACATCGAGCGAAAAATTAGAACGCTCACCATGACACAGGAAGAATACGAAAAACATGGCGCCATGTTAAAAAAACACCCGCAGTTTCTGCTCTGGCAGCAGAAGGATGAAACAGGGGCAGCATCGTTACCAGCTTCAGCACTAAAAAGTTAGGCAGACAATTGCCCTCGCATAATGACGACGAAGGTTTAACTGCAACCGCTCAAGAAACCACGGTTGCGCCGAGACAGATTACCCATGCATGATTCGCCTAAAATATACGTCGCGGGGCACGGTGGCATGGTTGGATCGGCCATCGTCCGGGCGCTTTATAACACTGGACATGACAACATTGTGGCCCGCACCCACAGCGAACTCGACTTAACCAATCAATCGGCGGTTCGTGACTTTTTTGAATCTACTAAGCCAGAGCAAGTCTATCTCGCGGCCGCAAGGGTCGGCGGCATCCATGCCAACTCCATCTTTCCGGCGGAGTTCATCTATCAAAACCTGATGATGGAAGCCAATGTCATCCATGAAGCATGGCGCGCAGGCACCCGAAAACTGCTTTTTCTCGGATCAAGCTGCATTTATCCCAAACTGGCGTACCAGCCGATGGCTGAAGACGCCTTACTGACCGGTCCTCTGGAACCGACCAATGAGCCCTATGCCATTGCCAAGATTGCCGGCATCAAGCTGTGCGAAAGTTATAATCGTCAATATGGGGAAAGCCATGGCATTGATTATCGCAGCGTCATGCCCACCAACCTTTACGGCCCCGGCGATAACTACCACCCCGAACATAGCCATGTCATTCCAGCGCTGATCCGCCGGTTTCATGAAGCCAAAGTGAACAATTCAAAATCGACCGTCATATGGGGTACCGGTACGCCACGGCGCGAATTTCTCCACGTTGATGATCTGGCCAAGGCCTGCATCCATGTCATGAGCCTGCCCGGGGAGGTGGTTGCCCAGCATACCAAACCCATGCAAGGCCACATCAATGTGGGTTACGGCAGCGACATCAGTATTGCGGAACTGGCTGCAACCATTGCCCAAATCGTCGGCTATTCCGGCGATATCATCTATGATGCGTCCAGGCCTGACGGCGCCCCGCAAAAACTACTGGACTCTCGCCTTTTGCGCTCCATGGGTTGGCAACAATCGATTTGGAACAGGGGTTCAGACAGACCTTCGAAAGTTTTCAAAAAGAGAGGATGTGAAGGTCATGCAGGATTCCCCCAAAGTTGCCCTCATCACCGGCATTACCGGCCAAGATGGTTCCTATCTGGCAGAATTTCTCCTTGAAAAGGGGTATTTTATTCATGACATAAAACGCAGGGCCAGCTCCTTCAATACGCAACGCATCGATCACCTCTATCAGGATCCACACGCAGAAAACCTCCGTTTCCGCCTCCATTACGGCGATCTCACCGATACCGGCAACCTGATCCGCATCATCCAGGAAATCCAGCCTGACGAGATCTACAATCTGGCGGAGCAGAACCATGTTGCGGTGAGTTTTGACAGCCCCGAATACACCGCCAACGTCACCCTGCAATTCAAGGGAAGCGGAATTGATGAGCATGCGGTGGTCGACTCCATCAAAGGAGAACAGGCCCCCGCACTGAAACCAGGACAAACCATCATCAAGGTTGACCCGAAATACTTCAGACCGACAGAAGTGGAAACATTGTTGGGAGATTTCAGCAAAGCCAGGGAAAAGCTTGGCTGGTCACCGAGAATCAGCACCCAGGATATGTGCCGGGAAATGGTGGCGCACGATCTCACGCAGGCCAAGCGACAGGCACTGCTTAAACAGCATGGATATCACGAGAGCATTGGAACGGAATAAAATTTAGCGGAATATTTTTCTCGTATGAGAGTCTATCGTGTTCCTTTTAAAACTTACTCTTTTCGGCCACGGTGTGATCGGAAGCATGGTCGATTATTGAGGACAAACAACTTGAAGCCTCTCCAATTGAAATAAAACAATGTCTGCAGCCTCATTCTCCCTAATCCACGCCTTTAAATGGTCAATGGCGTCTGAGATCGCGTCCAAGGTTATTCAACCGATCGTCTTTATCGTTCTAGCACGCCTGCTCACGCCTGATGATTTTGGTGTCATGTCCTCTGCGCTTATGGTCATAAGTTTCTCGCAAATTTTTTGGGAAGCAGGCATGGGAAAGGCTCTCATCCAGCGACAAACCGACATTGAAGCGGCCGCCAATGTCGCCTTCTGGATCAACATCGCTTTGGGTAGCGCCATCACCATGCTGTTGTTTGTCGCTGCTTCTCCTATCGCACAAACTTTCTTTTATGACGAACGTGTCACCGCCGTCATCCAGTTCATGACCCTGCAAGTGTTTCTGGGTGCGACCACCTCGGTACACACTGCCTTGCTGCAAAAGGAAATGGGCTTTAAACGCTTGTTTTGGATACGCTTCATCACCGTTGGCCTTCCGGGGCTGGCTTCAATTCCTCTAGCTTGGTATGGTATGGGTTATTGGGCACTGGTGATGGGCACCCTTGTAGGTCAATTGACACAAGTCCTTGTGCTTTGGCGGCTAAGCCCTTGGCGTCCTTCCTGGACGTTTGATGTCCCCGTGGCAAAAGAAATGGCATATTTCGGCGCTTGGGTGGGATTAACAGGACTGCTGGCATGGGGTTATTCGTGGTTAGATGGTTTTATTGTTATCATATATTTTGGAGTTGAAAAACTAGGACTGTTCCGCACAGGTAATCAATTTGCAATCGCTGTCTTCTCTCTTTTCTTTTCATTTTACACGCCCGTCTTATATGCCAGTTTCTCTTTAATAAATATCGATTCTGTCGGTGTACGAGAGCATCTTTTTCGTATAAGCAGGTTGGTTCCTGTAGTTTCGCTTCCATTGGCTATGGGAGTTGTATTATTCAGGGTTGAAATTGAAACAATTCTGTTTGGCAGCAAGTGGTCAGGTATAGCATATGTAATAGCTATGATTGCGATTAAAGAATCTGTTTTGTGGATATTTGCATATAATATCGAAGCATACAGAGCCTTGGGTCAGCCTAAGCTAGAAACAATTATTGCCTTTGGGTCGGTGCTATTAAGCCCTCTTGTTTTGATTTATTTTGCATCCAAAGGATTTAATGAGTTTGTTTTCGCTAGATCAATAATTCTTGGGTTGATAGGTGTTACTATACACGTTGGAGTAGCGTCTTACCATTTTGGAATCTGTGGAAGAACCTATTTAAGAATATTAGTTTATATTGTATTATGTCTCTGCAGCATTGCATTTGGCCTAGCACTGGAAGGGATTGTAACAATCTTTGTTTGCATCGTAGTAAAGTTAGTTTTGCCATTTTTGTTATTTATTTTGTTATTACGTTTGGAAATTAACAATCTTCGTCATATCGTATTGGTTACTCGTTGGGGGAATACATAACTTAAATTTATTATGCGCATAATTTCAAAGGCAATAAATCACATCATCTTGCAACTAAAAATCATTGTTTATCGATTTTCTTTGATGAAGTGCGGCATCAAGTTCCCATTGAAGGCAGGAGGTTGGTCAATTGGCTACGACGACATCCTGATTATCGATAGTGAGTTGCGCCGCTATATTCAAAGAAAGAAAATAAGAGTTTTGGAATTCGGATCGGGTGTTTCAACGCTTGCGATCCTTTCAATTCTGGAGAACAACTTCAAAAATGCATACCAATTTGTGTCTATAGAGGCCGACCCAAAATGGCTGAAAAAAATGGAGTATTATGTAAAGCGTTTCATTGGCGATAATGGTCGATTTTCATTGATTAAAGGCGATTACCTTGAAAAGGAATGCGGCCGCCAGTTTGATTTAGTTTCTTCGTTGAGTGCCTACAAGAAAAAATCGTTTGATGTTGTCTTAATTGATGCACCGCCTGATGATAACGGTGAGGATATTCGACTTGATTTGTGTCAAGAGGTTTTGCCTTTTCTGGCTAGCAAAGGTGTTTTGATTCTTCATGACACAAGGCGGATTAATGAAATGTTCGCATACGCCATTTTGTCAGAAAAATTCAGAATGGCGGAGCGGCATCAAACAGAAAAAGGCATATCACTGTTCCGTTTTCCTCATGGAGAGTGAAAATGAAGTTGATTTCAGTTGTCATTCCATCAAAAAACAGAAAAGAAAAGATTATACAAGCACTTGAAAGCGCATTGTGCAATAAATTGGTTAACGAAGTTATCGTTGTTGACGATTCATCAACTCCTCAACTCGATAAAAGTTTGTTTGGCTGTTTAAAAGTTGATGCCGACCTTAGAGTTATTAAAAATAAAAAAATGAAGGGTGCGCAAGGCGCAAGGATTACAGGTGCACTTGCCTCGAAGAATGATTTCGTATTATTTCTTGATTCAGACGATTTGCTAATTGAAGATGGAGTCACGAAGCTATATCAAGTTCTAAACAATAATAGCGACCTTGCCTTTGTATATAGTAACGTACTGCACGACAACAAAACCAGCGATTTTCTTAGGATCAATGGCGATGGATTTCATTCTGTTTTGAAGAATTTAAGCTTGTGCTCATTTTCAGGCCTAATGACAAGAAAATCTCTCGTACAGTGGGATGACCTTGATCAATCACTTCCAGCATGGCAAGACGACGACTTTTGCCTCACGATTTGCAGATTCCACAATGTTAAATTTGTCGACACGCTCTCGGCGAGAATGCGTGTATCCGTCGATAGCATATCAATATCAAAACAAAAGCAATTTATAGGCTTAGCGCTACTAATAAATAAATGGAGGCACGATCTTTTGAGGGAGTTTGGTATTGTTAGACTCCTTCTTTGGCGAGTACGATTGCTATCACTTTTTCTGTTCGTTGTTGCAGAGGATATGCGCAGTTCCACCGATCACACTGGTTTTGTTCGTTTTTTATTCAATATATCCTCTTACATTCTAAACCTGATTGGAAAGCTGATACGCATATTTGTTAGGCCCTTTTTTGATCGCTGTTATGTTTGAGATGTACAGTGGACCATTATTACGCGCTGGTAAATAAACACTGAAGGATATTAACCCAATGATCGACCACATCAGGCATCAAGGGCAAGAACTAGCCCTAATTATCCGCGCCAGCTTTCAAAAAGACGGAATCGAGTTCTTCACGCCTGGTAACTACTCCCAGCAGATTGGCTACATGAACCGTCCTGCCGGCTATGCAATCCCCCCCCATATCCACAACCCGGTGCCCCGTGAAGTAATTTACACCAACGAGGTGCTGTTCATCCGCACCGGCCGGATAAGGGTCGACTTTTATTCTGATAAACAAAAATATCTGGAAAGCGCTATCCTAGTGGCTGGTGACGTCATCCTACTGGTTCGTGGGGGCCATGGCTTCGAAATGTTGGAACCGACAGAAATTATCGAAGTGAAGCAGGGCCCTTATGCTGGAGATCAGGACAAGACCCGTTTTAAAGCATCACTCCCTACCAAAATGAAATTGCATCAACCTATATGATACCAGTTAACGAGCCTCTACTTAATGGGAACGAGCGTGCATATCTCTTGGAGTGCATTGAAAGTGGCTGGATTTCCTCAGAAGGCCCCTTCGTCAAAAAATTCGAGGAGAAGTTTGCTGAACGCGTTGGTCGCCGGCATGCCATAGCTGTAACCAATGGCACAGCCGCACTCGATGCGGCCATCGAGGCCCTAGACATTGGCCTTGGTGATGAAGTTATCATGCCGACTTTTACGATCATATCCTGCATCGGTCAGCTTATACGTGTTGGGGCCAAACCCGTTTTGGTGGACAGTGACCCTTTGACGTGGAACATGGACGTTAACCAAATAGAGGCCAAAATAACGCCTCGAACCAAGGCAATCATGGCGGTGCATATCTACGGCTTACCGACCGATATGGACGCGGTTATAGATATCGCGCACAAATATGGCCTGAAAGTGCTGGAAGATTCCGCGCAAATGCACGGCCAAACTTACAAAGGGCGGCCGTGTGGTAGCTTCGGCGACATTAGCACCTTCAGCTTCTACCCCAACAAGCACATCACCACAGGCGAGGGTGGCATGATCGTCACCAATGATGATCGAGTCGCCGATGAGTGCCGCAGTCTTCGAAATTTATGTTTCCAACCCAATAAACGCTTTGTGCATGACCGCCTTGGCTGGAATTTACGCATGACCAATATGCAGGCCGCGATAGGGGTTGCACAACTCGAACGACTTGACGAATTCGTCAAACGCAAGCGCCTTATGGGCGCACGTTATCACGACATGCTGCAACATTTGCCTCTCGTGCAACTCCCCTTGCCCAGAACAGATTACGCTGAGAATATCTATTGGGTCTACGGCTTGGTATTGAATGCATCCCTTAATATGGACGCCGAAGAGGCAATGCATCGGCTAACAGGGAAAGGTGTCGGTTGCCGGCCGTTTTTCTGGCCTATGCATGAACAACCAGTCCTGCGAAGGATGGGAATGTTTGAAGGCGAGCGTTATCCCGTAGCGGAGCGACTTGCGCGTCGAGGCTTTTACCTGCCCAGCGGCTTAGCACTCAATCCTTCGCAACAAGAATGTGTTGTTGAAATCCTTCAGGAGGTGCTTCATGCTTGAACAATCCCAAGATCAACACGATGAAGGCACAGGGGTTTTCGATGCCTACGCCATTTATTACGATCTTCTTTACCGAGATAAAGATTACGCAACAGAGGCGGATTACATTCATTCTTTAATTCAACGCTACAAAACCAACTCACTCGACATTCTAGAACTTGGCTGCGGAACGGGAGGGCACGCCTTGTGCCTTGCCAGATATGGTTACCGGGTCACAGGTCTGGATCGTAGCGAAGTAATGGTTAGCCAAGCACAAACCCGAGCAGCAAGCTGGCCCGGTCTCTCTGAAAAGGGCTTTGGCAATATTGAATTTGCAAAGGGAGATCTGCGGGATTTTAGAGCTGGAAAAACCTTCGACGTAGTCTTAGCCCTATTCCATGTTATGAGCTACCAGACGAGCAACGATGATCTAATGGCCGCAATGGCCACAGCAGCAGCCCATCTACAACCGGGTGGTTTGTTCATTTTCGATTGCTGGTATGGCCCTGGCGTGCTATCGGATCCGCCTTTGACACGGGTACAACGCTTAAAGGGCGACGATGTTTCTATCATCCGAATCGCGGAACCTGATCATCACCCGAATGAAGACTGTGTTGACGTTCATTACGAGATTATCGTAGAAGGACCACGGGGGCCGGAACGCATCCGAGAGGTGCATCCCATGCGCTACCTCTTCTCTCCCGAAGTTGATATTCTCTTTAAAATGTGTGGGTTACGACGACTAGCTCTTTTGCATTGGCTAAAAGACGCCCCCCCTTCCCTTGACAGCTGGAACGCCTGTTTTGTCGCTACAAAATGAAACGTATAGGTCTCTATCTTGGGTTCCCTCCAGAAGACGGTGGAGCGTTCCAATATGCACAATCCGTGCTCGAGGCCCTCGCAAATTTTCCTCCCTCACGCTACGAAATCGTAGTCGCCTGTTCCAATTCCGCGTGGTTTCTTACACTTGAAAAATATAATGATCGTTTTGAGTACCTTAAGGTGCATTTAACCTATAGAGATTTTTTCATTAGCGGTATTTTACGTTTTGGCCTGTCATTATCACTTTGGCGCTCAATCGCAGGTTTTGCCCATCGACTCTCTCGATTACTTATCACGCAACATTGCGACCTATGGATCTTTCCGGCTCAAGATATCTGGACATATGCTATCCCCACAACAAACTTGGGGGTTATACACGACCTGATGCATCGCTACGAACCTCGTTTTCCTGAAGTGTCGACCTTTGGGCTCTTCTGCAGGAGAGAGCGTCACTATCGCCGTATTTGCCAGCATGCACAAGGAGTATTGGTAGACTCAGAAGTCGGCAAGCAACAAGCCATGGATTCGTATCATATAGACGCCGATCAGTTCCATGTTCTTCCATTCGTGGCCCCAACATATGTCCATTCCAATTTAGTCCCGACAGACTTTGACCAACGTTATCAACTTCCCGAAAGATTTATTTTTTATCCAGCCCAATTCTGGATGCATAAAAATCACATCCGGTTGTTGCAGGCGATGGCAAGTATACGCCATGCTCTACCGGATTTGCATTTGGTCTTAGTTGGGTCAAAAAAGAATGGTTATTCCAGTGTCGTCAAAGAAATTGTCCGACTTGACTTACAAGATCGAGTGCAGATCTTGGGCTATGTTCCAGAAGGAGATATCCCTATTCTTTATAGACGTGCTTTAGCACTGATAATGCCGACATTCTTCGGCCCCACCAATATCCCCCCCCTCGAAGCCATGGCCATCGGTTGCCCTATGGCTGTGTCCAACATTTATGCAATGCCCGAACAAGTGGGTGATGCGGCCTTGCTTTTTAATCCCCTATCTGTAAGTGAGATTGCCGAGGCTATTCTCAATCTCGCGACAGAGGAAAAACTCCGACAACAATTAACAGAAGCAGGAAAAAAACGGGCTGCACTTTGGGGACAGGCCCAATTTAATGATCGTCTACTGAAAATTATCGAAATGATTGTTAAAGAATGTGGCTATGCATGAAACTCAGCAACTTTGACGGGTACATGAGCAAGGCATGCATTGAGTAAACGGAGTGGCAGTTGTGGTTCCCAGAATCTCCGATTAAAACGGTAACAAAATTCGTCGAGGTATTCTTGGAGGCAATTGGAAGAAACACCGTGGAATGTGCCGTTTATAAATGTTTTCAAGTTGCCGATCATGATGTGGACCATAGGCAACCACACCGATGCCTGTTCAGGAGGGGTCACCTTTTTTTGATGCTCTTGCGTCTCTCCGACAGCGTTAAGCGCGGGCAGGGCATCTGTTTTTACCGTCTGGCCATCTTTCAGGTGTTTGGCAAGAAATTGGCGAACAGTTCCTTTGTTAACACTGTCGACCGCTTGCATGGCAACAAAACCAGCGCCTTTCTCGCGAGTTTCCACAGCCACAAGAACAGGTCGCTTTCCAGCAGCCCCTCGACCTCTTTTTCCGGCACGTTTCCCGCCGACAAGGGTGTCGTCAAACTCAATCAAGTTGGCAAGCCGGTAAATGCTGTCTCGGTCAGCCATCGCTTTCCTGATTTTGCGCAGCATGTTACGTGCTGTAATCCAGGAAACTCCGACATTTTTGGCGATACGGAGAGCCGAAACACCACCTTTGTCAGAAGCCATCAGATAAATGGCCCAAAACCATTTCACAAGAGGAACTTTGGTCGAATGAAACAAGGTGTCAGCGGTCATCGACACTTGGTGTCGACAATGAGAACATTGGTACAGTTTACGCGATTCAATGAAGTAGGCCTTCGTGGATCCACAAGCAGGGCATTGAAACCCATTGGGCCATCTCACCTTGATCAAGGTCTTTGCGCAGGATCTTTCGCTGCCATATCGTTTTTGCCATTCAAGCAAGGTTATTCCAGGCATCTTCATAACAAGGCCTCATTTGGCTTATCAATTTGATCTTGTTATGAAATATAAGCATTATGCTGAGATTGATACAGAGCCATTTTAAAGAATGAAACTTCTTTGTCTATGCAAACGTCGCCCCCAAGGTCGCGACCTTCTCACCCAACCTTATGGCCGTTTCTACTTTCTCCCTCGTCTGCTGGCCGACCGTGGCCATGAAGTACATTTGCTCCTCCTGAGTTATCGGAACGAGCCCCCAGTTTACCGTAACGAAGGCAATCTCCACTGGCATTCCGTATCCTTTTTACCAGTGGGTCCAAGACCCTTCCTGGTAAAAGCCTCCCGGCTTGCTACGGAGTTGAAACCAGATTGGGTAATAGGCTTTTCTGACATTTGGTACGGAATTTTAGCTGAACGCATCGCAAGAAAAGTCGGTGCTCAATCGCTGATCGACGCCTACGACAATTACGAAAGCTATATTCCTTGGTTAAAGCCACTTCATGTGCTTTGGCGCCACTCTTTGGCTAGAGCAAATGTTGTTACGGCTGCCGGACCACACCTAGCCGATTTCATGAGCAGATCCGCAGGCAGCCGACCGGTGGAGGTCATTGAGATGTCTGCAGACCCTGTGTTTTTTCCTCGTTCAAAATCAGCCTGCAGAAAGCAACTGGGATTGCCCCCTGACAAAAATCTCTTGGGCTACTCTGGCTCGTTACACCCAACTAGAGGTATTAAAATACTTTTTTCTATTTTTGAGAAGTTAAAGGAAGCAATGCCAGATGTAGAGTTAGTCGTTTCCGGGCGGTTAGCAAAAAATATTAAGTTGCCGTCTCATGTGCGCTGGCTTGGCTACCTGCCAGCAGAAGAAGTCCCTGCCGTGATCAATTCTCTGGACCTTATGTTCGCCCTTAATAAAGCTAGCGCCTTTGGCAACTACAGCTACCCTGTTAAAGTCTATGAGGCACTAGCGTGTGGTGTACCTGTTATCGGAACTAATTTACCAGGCACGGCTTGGGTGTTAAGAAATCATATGGAATGGCTGGCCGAACCAGAGGATATAGAGGACTTTGTCGGTAAAATTATCTCTCTTCTCAATACTCAGCCTTTGTTTAGGTCTGTTTCTGGGTGGCAAGATTCAGCGGCAGACCTTGAGAAATTACTCGCGATTGCAATTAACTAAATGTGCATTATTAAGGAGTACGTTAATGCCGAACACGGAGATCGCATTTCTTATAGCGTCTCACGCTGCATGGCGGAATTTCAGCTTGTTAGAAAAAATTGCGTATCAGGCAATGTCCGGTAAGTAACGACCCGATTAATAACGATTTTTCTCCAAAAACGACAAACAAATCCTTCCGTATTTTCCTGCTATAATACTCCAATCATACTTTGCGGCAATTTGTCGTCTTGCCTGCGTCATATTCCCCCTATACTTGGCCGATTTTTCGATTAAATATAAGATTTTTTCAGCTAATAGAATTGTGTCACCCGGCGGTGCAAGGAATCCGGTCTGCCCATCTTCAATAATATCCTCAATCCCTCCGACCCTAGTACCAATCACCGGACAACCACTCATTATCGCTTCGACAAAGGTTAGCCCAAACCCTTCGGTGTCGCCCCCTTTGACCTGCACGGAAGGGCCTATAAAAATATCGGCAGTTGCGTAGTAGGCGGGTAGTTGTGCATTCGCTACTCCTCCAACGAAAAGGACGACCTCTTCAAGACCGCGGAGCCTTACCTGATCGCGCAACTCCCGCGCCAACTCCCCGTGACCGACAACCAACAGTTTGACTGCTGGTATATTTTCGACGACCAATGGCATGGCATCAATAAGATAACGGACACCTTTTTTCTCGGTCAAACGACCAACAAAAAGCAGAAACGGGCCATGAATGCCATACTGTTCCCTGATTGCCTCATTCCTTTTATCCGGGGAAAAGAGCGAGGCATCCACGCCCATTGGGATTGTATCCGCTTGCCGTTGACTTTGGATATCGGTGCGGAGCATTTCGGCAAGCGCTGAGCTGACGGCGACAATCCGGTCAGCATTTTTCACGATCCATTTCTTCACCACAATGAGGGCCGCGTTCCGCAGACTAAACACATCAGCGCCGTGGACTGTTATTATCACCGGTATTTTGAACAGTTTTTTTACTACGACCGCCCAAAAACCCTGGGGAACCAGCCAGTGGGCATGAATCACGTCAGGCCGGATTCTGGCAACAAGGAGAAGGAGAGAAAAAAATTGGGCACAAAGAAAAAAGGGGAGAAGTAGGCAATACGGTTTGTTCCGCCGCATCTTTGGAACAATCCCCTGCCCCCCGGCCAGTCGTTCGTAGGGAGCAAAGAAGTAGCGAAAACGGTGAATGTGCATTCCGCCCATCTGTTCATTTGTCATTGAACCAGGGTAGTGCGGTGTATGCACCGTGACATCGAAGGTATCGGTGAGCCTTTTTGAGAGCTCATGGACAAATGGTGGGTCGGTATCGTTTTGCCAGCGGGGGAAGGTTGAGGTGACGACCAGCAGTTTGGGTTTCATAAATTTGGCGTTATTCCACCCGATCATACCGCATCTGGCTGATCTGTTCGGCAACGAGACCGATCATGAAAACAATGATCGCGCTGTTGAACAGCAGGGCGGACATGTTGGTAAAACGGCCTTGAGTAAAGAAGGTGTAGGCGTAGTAGCAGACGCCGATGGCAAAGAAGGCAAAACTGATTGGCAGGAACACCCGAAAGGGTGAAAAAAGAGTAGCTATCTTAGTGATAATAAGAAAAAAACGGGTCCCGTCTTTCATCAATTTGATTTTGCTTTTGCCAGTCCGCGCCTTGGTTTGAATCGGGATGTATTTGACGCTGCGACCGCTGCGGAGGTAGCCTAGGGTGAGGGTGGAGGGGTAGGAAAAGGTGTTGGGCAGAAGATAGATGAACTGTTTGGCCACGGAAAGCCGCACCAGCCGGAAACCGGAAGTCAGGTCCTTGACGTTGAACCGGGTGACGTAGGAGGCAAATTGATTGTAGACCCAGTTGGCCAGATCGCGGTGGGCGCTGGTTTCCGAGGTCTTGATTCTCGCTCCCACGACCATGTCAAAGGCGTCTCGATGTTCCAGGAGGCGGGCGATGTCTTCGGGTTGGTGCTGGCCGTCGGCGTCCATCATCACCACCCATTCCCCTTGGGCGCAACGCAGACCGGTTTTAACGGCGGCGCCGTTGCCGATGTTGTAAGGGTGCGGCCAGACGTTGGCTCCGGCAGCCATGGCCTCGTGCAGGGTATTGTCGGTGGAACCGTCGTCCACCACGAGAATTTCAAAATCTGGATGCAGTGCGCGGATTTTCTTAATGGTGGCGCCGATTACGCCTTCTTCGTTATACGCCGGCAGAAGGACGGTGACCTCGTATTTCGTTTTCTGCTCCATTGCCATGCTCCACAGGAAAAGAGGGGAAAGAGTCTGAGAGAATTAGAGCAGAAATGACAATAAAAGCAAAAGGTTTCAAGCCTGCAGAAGAAAATTGCGCATTACCGAAGCCTTGCCCCTTGTCCGGCTCAGACCGTTGTTCCGTTTCCGTTTCAAAAATGAAACGCGTTTGTTGATGTGACGTGTTCCCGGATTCCGTTGCACTGCATCCAGGTTACGGGTTGGGGAGTGCGTCTTCGACGAGCACAGCGATGAAAAGTCCCGTTATGTCCCGAGATTTCTCACTTCGTTCGACATCCGAGTAGATGCAACAATTCAGTATTCACATCGCGGGCATGCCCCGATCCTACCCCAACGGTATCGAGTTTGCTGGTAGGAGCGGGCCATGCCCGCGAACAAGGTTCAGTCTTGTGCAGCAATATCTCCCATCCAAGACACAGGCTTTTCCGGCTGTGGCCTTTATATGACAAACCTTCGTCGGGGATGTTTTGCGCTGTGTATCATGCTTCGCTTAATTGAGAATTGGAATAAGGCGACGATGATCATAAAAAACGAGGCAAGACGCCAACTGGCAAAATCGACCTGCGCTTTTCCTCCTGATTTACGCAAACACCTCGGCCTGATGCAGGGAAAGCCCCTGCGCATCCTTGGCCGACAAAACCGGCTCAGCCCCTGACGGCCAATTAACAGCAAGGTCGCGATCATTCCAGATGATAGTGCGCTCAAATTCCGGGGCGTAATAATCGGTGGTTTTATAGAGAAAATCAGCCGTTTCGCTGAGCACCAGGAAACCGTGGGCAAAGCCCTCGGGAATCCACAGCTGGTTTCTGTTCTCCCCGCTCAACATGGCGCCCACCCATTGACCGAAGGTCGGGGATTGCCTGCGAAGGTCGACAGCCACGTCAAGAACCTCACCCTGCGCAACCCGCACCAGTTTGCCCTGCGGTTGTCGGATCTGGTAATGCAGCCCGCGCAGCACATGGCGTACAGAATGGGAATGATTGTCCTGAACAAACTGAACGCTCCTGCCGACGGCGCTTTCAAATTTCTTCTGATTGAAGCTCTCGAAAAATGAACCGCGGGCGTCGGCAAACACTCTGGGTTCCAGCAGCAACACTTCGGGGATGGCTAAGGGGGTAACGTTCATCAGAACACTCGCTTTTTGAGGATACGCAACAAATACTGGCCATAGCCGCTTTTCACCAGCGGTTGCGCCAGCTTTTCCAATTGCTCGGCATCGATCCACTGCTGCCGGTAGGCGATTTCCTCCGGGCAGGCAACCTTGAGGCCCTGTCGACGCTCCAGGGTGGCGATGAACTGGCCGGCCTCCAACAGCGATTCGTGGGTGCCGGTGTCCAGCCAGGCATAACCGCGTCCCATGATCTCCACCTGCAATCGCCCCTGCTCCAGGTAAAGACGGTTGAGGTCGGTAATCTCCAATTCGCCGCGCGGCGAAGGCTTCAGCGATTGCGCCATATCAACCGCTTGGCTGTCGTAAAAATAGAGGCCGGTGACCGCATAGCTGGATTTCGGCTGCAGCGGTTTCTCCTCCAGGGATATGACCGTGCCGCCGGCGTCAAATTCGGCCACGCCGTAGCGTTCCGGATCATGAACGTGATAGGCGAAAATGGTGGCGCCTTCGGTCCGAGTCATGGCGCTGCCGAGGATCTGATGAAAATCGTGGCCGTAGAAGATGTTGTCGCCCAGCACCAGGGCCGAAGGCTTGCCGCCCAGAAAATCGCGGCCGATGACAAAGGCCTGCGCCAACCCGTCCGGAGAAGGCTGTACCGCATAGGTGACGTCCAGACCCCACTGGCTGCCGTCGCCAAGCAGCGACTGGAAGCGCGGCGTGTCCTCCGGGGTGGAAATCAGCAGGATCTCGCGGATGCCGGCAAGCATCAGGGTCGAGAGCGGGTAATAGACCATGGGTTTGTCGTACACCGGAAGCAACTGCTTGGAAACCGTGCGTGTGACCGGGTAGAGCCGGGTGCCGGAACCGCCGGCCAGGATAATGCCTTTGCGGGTTGTCATGGCTGCAGAATCTGTTGAAGGATGTGCCCGACGCCGGACCGCCAATCCGGCAAGGCCAGGTTGAACGTGGAGGCAAACAAGGAGGCGTCGAGACGGGAGTTGAGCGGCCGTTTGGCCGGCAAGGGGTACTCGTCGGTGGTGATCGGCCGGATGTTCTCGGGCGTGGCTTTCAAGGTTTTACCGGCCTTGAGGGCTTCCTCAACCACAAAACAGGCGTATTCGTGCCAGGAAGTGTCGCCGGCGGAGACCGCGTGATAGAGGCCAAAGGGGAAAGTTTCCAAGCCTTCCCGCTGCCCCCGACCCACCAGTTGCGCCGTGACGTCGGCCAGGAGGGCGGCGGAGGTCGGGGCGCCAAATTGGTCGGCAACAATGCTGAGGCTGTCGCGCTCTGCAGCCAGCCGCAGCATGGTTTTGGCAAAATTCTGCCCATGGGCGCCGATCACCCAACTGGTGCGCAGAATCAAATGCCGGGCGCAACTCTGTTGCAGGGCAAGCTCGCCGTCTCTTTTTGTGAGTCCGTAGACGTTAAGCGGCCGGGTAAGGTCGGTTTCCCGGTAGGCGCCTGTTTTCTCGCCGTCAAAGACGTAGTCGGTGGAATAGTGGATCACCCAGGCGCCCAGGCGGGCCGCCTCTTCGCCGAAAATCGCCGGTGTGCGGGCATTGATGGCCGCAGCCAGGTCCGGTTCGCTTTCCGCCTTGTCGACCGCGGTGTAGGCGGCCGGGTTGACAATCAGATCCGGCGCAACCGAACGCACCAGATCGCGCACCGCATCGCCGTCGGCAAGATTGCATTCCTCCCGATCCACGGCAACAATGCTTCCCAGCGGCGCCAGGGCCCGTTGCAGTTCAAAGCCAAGTTGACCGTTTTTTCCGGTCAGCAGAATCTTCATTTTCGGTCTCCATAATTACAGTCCAGCCATTGACGGTACTCGCCGCTGGTCACACGACCGACCCAGTCCTGGTTGGCGAGATACCATTCCACGGTCTTGCGCACCCCGGTTGCGAACACTTCCGCTGGCCGCCAGCCGAGTTCGTGTTCGATCTTGCGGGCGTCGATGGCGTAGCGTCGGTCATGGCCGGGCCGATCAGCCACATAGGTGATCAACCGGGCGTAGCTGCCGGCCGGATCGGGTCTGAGCTCGTCAAGCAGTCCGAGAATGGCGGTGACGATCTCGATGTTGGCCATCTCGTTCCAGCCGCCGACGTTGTACACCTCGCCCGGTTGCCCAGCCTCCAAAATACGGCGGATGGCGCTGCAGTGGTCGGTCACGTACAACCAATCGCGGACCTGCAGGCCGTCGCCGTAGATGGGCAGCGGCTTGCCGGCCAGCGCGTTGGTTATCACCAGCGGAATGAGCTTCTCGGGAAAATGAAACGACCCGTAATTATTGGAACAGTTGCTGATGGTTACCGGCAGGCCGTAGGTGTGGCGCCAGGCCCGCACCAGATGATCGCTGGCCGCCTTGCTCGCCGAATAAGGGCTGTTGGGCTGATAGGGGCTGGTTTCGGTGAACGGCGGATCGTCGGGCGCCAGCGAGCCGTACACCTCGTCGGTGCTCACATGGTGAAAGCGAAATTGCCGGGCTTCGGCCTGGCTTAAGCTGCTCCAGTGGGCCCGGGCCGCTTCCAGCAGGGTGAACGTGCCGTCGATGTTGGTGCGCATGAACTCGCCCGGCCCGTGGATGCTGCGGTCCACATGGCTTTCGGCGGCAAAGTGGACAATGGCGCGCGGCCGGTGGGTGGCCAGCAGATGATCGATCAGGCTGCGGTCGCAAACGTCGCCCTGGACAAACACATGGCGGCCGTCGCCTGCCAGGGTCGCCAGGTTCTCCATGTTGCCGGCATAGGTGAGTTTGTCGAGGTTGACAAGGGGTTCGTCCGACTGCGCCAGCCAGTCGAGCACAAAATTACTGCCGATAAAACCGGCGCCGCCGGTCACAAGAAGAGCCATTGTACCTGCTTATGGAAGGATAGAGAGGAATTCGCCAAGATTGACAAAAAACAGATTTACAAGCATCCGTCAACCGCTTCAGGCGGCAGGATGTTTTTCACGTCATAGATCACGGCGGCCGGTTTGCACATCTTACGCAAATCCTGGACGGAAAGGGCGGCAAACTCGCGGTGGGCCACGGCCAGGATCACGGCGTCACAGCGATTTTCCGGCAGATGATCGATCATCGTCACCCCGTAGAGCCTGCGGGCTTCGTCCGGGTTGATCCAGGGATCATACACTTCGACCTTGGCGCCAAAGGTGTTCAACTCCGCAATGATGTCGATCACCCGGGTGTTGCGCAGGTCCGGGCAGTTTTCCTTGAAGGTCAGCCCAAGGATGAGGATGTGCGCGTCGGCCACGTGGATGCGGCGTTTGAGCATCAGCTTGACCGTTTCCGAGGCGATGTAGCGGCCCATGTCGTCGTTGAGACGGCGGCCGGCCAGAATCATTTCCGGGTGATAACCGACCTCTTGGGCCTTGTGGGTAAGGTAATAGGGGTCGACGCCGATGCAGTGGCCGCCCACCAGGCCGGGCCGGAAGGGGAGAAAATTCCATTTGGTGCCGGCGGCTTTCAGCACCTCCAGGGTGTTGATGCCCAGACGGTTGAAAATCAAGGCCAGTTCGTTGATCAGGGCGATGTTGACGTCGCGCTGGGTGTTTTCAATGACCTTGGCTGCCTCGGCCACCCGGATTGAGCTGGCCTTGAAGGTGCCGGCGGTGATCACCAGACCGTAGAGGGCGTCGACAAAGTCGGCAATCTCCGGGGTAGAGCCGGAGGTGACCTTCATAATGGTGGGCAGTCGGTGCTCATGATCGCCGGGATTAATCCGTTCCGGGCTGTAGCCAGCGAAGAAATCGCGGTTAAAGACCAAACCAGCGTTCTTCTCCAGGATCGGCACGCAGATTTCCTCGGTGGCGCCGGGGTAGACGGTGGACTCGTAAATCACCAGGTCGCCCTGCTTCAGCACCTTGGCCACCGTTTCCGAGGCCTTGACCAGCGGGGTGAAGTCCGGCTGTTTGTTGGTGTCGATGGGCGTGGGAACGGCGACGATGAACACGTTGCAAGGGCGCAAGGTCTCAATGTCGCAGGTAAAGCTCAGGTCGCCCGCCTGCTGCAATTCCTCGGTGGTCACTTCGAGGGTGACGTCGATATGTCGCTGCAGTTCCTCGATTCGCTGCGCCTTGAGGTCAAAGCCCACGGTCGGTTTTTTCTTGCTGAATTCAACGGCCAGCGGCAGACCGACATAACCAAGTCCGATAATTCCAATGCGGGTGTTTTCCAAAGCAGGCATGGACGCGTCCTTTCAGATTGTTGGGGGAAAGTGGGCTATTGGTTTGAAATGCTTCAGGGAGTATAGGACGAAGCAGGCCATTCGAAAAGCGGTTTTTCAAAAAAATCAGACGCCTCGGGACTGGCCGGGCCAGAGCAGGGTGTGCAGTTGCAGCTGCAGGCGAACGTTGAGCCGGTGCTCGAGCAGCAGTTGCGCCAGAGTTGCAGGATCCAGTCGTTCCCGAACCGGCGAGAACAGGACAGGAAGCACGCGGTCGAGTCGATGTTGCTCCACCACCTCCCGCGCCCAATGATAATCGTCAAGCGAGCTGAGCACGAACTTGATTTCATCGAAGCAGCCTCGGCGCTTGCGCTCGCGCAGAAAGGCAAGATTATCGGCCAGATTGTGCCCGGCCATGCCGGAATCCGGGCATTTCAGATCGACAATAATCCCTACCGCATCTGGAACGCCGCACAGCGGCAGGCTGCCGTTGGTCTCCAGCAGAACGGAACGGCCGGCGTCGAGCAGGGTCTGCATCAACGGATAGACCCCGGCCTGGCGCAGCGGTTCGCCGCCGGTAATCTCCACCAGCACGCCGGGTTGTTGACCGGTCCAGGCGACAATGTCGGCAACAAGCATTGGCTTGCCGGTCTCGTCCCAGGTGTAGCTGGCGTCGCAGTAGGCGCAGCGCAGGTTACAGCCCGCCAGTCGGACGAACAGACAGGGCAAGCCGGCGCGGGTCGACTCGCCCTGGATCGAATAAAACAGCTCTGAAACCAGCAAGGGTTCAATCGCCATAATACACCACGCCGCTGGAATCGGTCTCGCGCACCTCAACGCTGTACAGGCCGTACCGCTCGGTGTGCAGCGGCTCCTTCAGGCTCCTGAAGAGGAACATCGCGATGTGTTCAGAGGAGGGATTGATGTCGCGAAAGGCCGGCAGATCGTTGAGATCGCGGTGATCCAGTTGGTCGACCACCGCATTAACCGCTTGCTTGAGCTGTTTGAAATCAATGCCCATGCCGAGGTGATCGAGTTGCGTGGCCCGCACCGTGACCTTGACCTTCCAGTTGTGGCCATGCGGCCGCTCGCAGTTGCCCGGATAGGCGCGCAGGTGGTGCCCTCCGGAAAAGTGGGTTCTAATAAAGACGTCCATCACGCGCTCCTTGTGTGGTGTGGAAAAAGAGGATCGAGCCGAGGCCGAAGCAGGCCGGCGAAAAGCGGCTTGCGCGCCACTGAATTAAAATGGTAAACAGCATTGCTGCGCTGTCGATACATTTGCCAAAGGCGGCGGAGTGTAGCAGGAAAACAGTTGCTTCGCCAGTCCTGATGTTTTTTCGCCCTCCCGCCAACCGGAGTTCCCTTTGCCGCAAACCCAGCCGCACCGCTTCAGCAACGACACCCTGTTTGACGGCAGCTTGATCTGCCGTCAAGGCCGGGAAGGTTACCGTTTTTCGGTGGATGCGGTGCTGGCTGCCCACTTCCTGGCGCCCAAACCAGGGCAGCGGGTGCTTGATCTCGGGTGTGGCTGCGGCGTGATCGGGCTTATCCTGGCTCATCGCCACGCGCAGATTGCACTCGACGGCCTGGAACTGCAGCCCGAACTGGCGGCGCTGGCGGCGGAAAATGTGCGCCTCAACGGCTTTGCCGACCGGTTCCAGGTGATGTGCGGCGACGTGCGCGCCGTGACCGAATTCTTTGCTGCAGAAAGCGTTGATTGCGTGGTCTGCAATCCGCCCTACGGCAAACCGGGAAGCGGTCGGATCAACCAGCATGACCAAGCCGCCCTGGCCCGCCATGAGTTGCACGGCACAATTGACGATTTTATCCGAGCCAGCGCTTTCTGCGTCAAAAATCGCGGCCAAGTGGCTTTGGTCTACCCGGCCCGGCGCTGCAACACCCTGCTCGCAGCCCTGCACGCGCACAAGCTCACGCCCAAACGGCTGCAGCCCGTCTATTCCTATCCAGGCACGGAAAATGCCCGTCTGGTGCTGGTCGAGGCGGTGAAAAACGGCGGCGAACAGATCGAAATCCTGCCCCCTTTCTATATCTACGAACACCAAAACGGCGACTATGCTCCGGCCATGCTCGCGCTCTACAAGGATTAACCGCCCATGCTTGCCAAGGTGATCAGCTGCTCTGTTTCCGGCGTGGACGGACTGCCCGTGCAGGTGGAGGTCGATCTGGCCCAGGGGCTGCCCAGCTTTTCCACCGTCGGCCTGCCCGAAGGCGCGGTGCGCGAGGCCAAGGATCGGGTGCGGGCCGCGATCAAGAACTCGGGCTACGAGTTCCCCCAGCGCCGCATTACCGTGAATCTGGCCCCGGCCGCAGTCAAGAAAGAGGGCACCGGTTACGACCTGCCCATTGCCCTGGGCATCCTGGCGGCGGGGGGCATGCTGCCCAGTGATCTGCTTGCCCGCACCGCCATCGTTGGCGAACTCTCGCTCGATGGTTCGGTTCGGCCAGTTCCCGGCGTGCTGCCCATGGCCCTGGCCGCGCGCCAGGAAGGGCTCACCCGTTTTCTGGTCCCGGCGGCCAACGCCGCCGAGGCCGCGATTGTTCAGGGATTGGAGATTTACGGCATCGAGCGTCTTGATCAGGCAGTGGAATTCCTGGTTGGCAGGATAGCGCTCACGCCGCTGGTCATTGATCCGGCAGAGCTTTTTGCCCGTCACGACGGTTATGCGGTTGATTTCGCCGACGTCAAGGGGCAGCAATACGCCAAACGGGCTATGGAGATCGCCGCAGCCGGCGGGCATAACCTTTTACTCAGCGGCGTTCCCGGTACCGGCAAGACGATGATGGCCCGGCGTTTGCCCACTATTCTGCCGGATTTGACCTTGGATGAGGCCATCGAAACCACCAAGATTTTCTCCACCGCCGGTTTGCTGCCGGAACAGACTTCGCTGCTTGTCACCCGCCCTTTTCGCTCGCCGCATCACACCGTTTCCGACGCCGGCCTGATCGGCGGCGGCCAGATGCCGCGTCCGGGCGAGGTTTCCCTGGCTCACAACGGGGTGCTTTTTCTCGATGAACTGCCGGAATTCAAAAAACATGTGCTTGAGGTGCTGCGTCAGCCGCTCGAAGACGGCACAGTGACCATTGCCCGGGCCGCAACCAGCCTCAATTTTCCGGCCCGCTTCATGTTGGTGGCGGCGATGAATCCCTGCCCTTGCGGCTATCTGGGCGATCAAATCCGCGCCTGCACCTGCAGCCCGCTCCAGGTGCAGCGGTACCGCAGCCGCCTTTCCGGGCCGCTGCTGGACCGGATTGACATGCACATCGACGTGCCGGCGGTGCAAGTCAAGGAGTTGATCGGTCAACCGGCCGGCGAATCCTCGTCCGTGATTCGCGAGCGGGTCAATCGGGCGCGCACCCGCCAGCGGCAACGGTTTGCCGGCGCAGCCAGACTCTACTGCAACGCCCAGATGAGCGCCAAGGAGGTCAAACATTTTTGCCGCCTCGACCCGGCCTCAGCCGACCTGCTCAACCAGTCGATCACCCGCCTCGGGCTGTCGGCCCGCGCCTACCACCGCATCCTTAAAATTGCCCTCACCATCGCCGACCTGGCCGAAGCCAAAGCCCCGAGTCTGGCCCACGTCGCCGAGGCCATTCAATACCGGCGGGTCCAATTCGAATTGTAACCCGCCCATCCCCTCTTCTACTTCTGCTTCTGCTTCGCAGGCCTCAGACGTCAGCCCTTCGCTCCGCAAAACCTCAAAATCCGTCAGCCGCGAAGGCTTTTCGCATCACCTTTCCGGCAGCGCAATCGCCCGGACAGCCACAAGCGGACACTCGCCAACCACTCGCAGCAATTCGTCGCACGCAAGGTCCCGCCCGTCCAAGGTCAGGACCGCCGGAGGTTGCAACAAGCCCTCGCGCATAACGGCAAAATCATGCACCGCCTTGCCGGGCATCAGAAAACCCAGGGTCAGCAGATCGCGGATCCGGTCGGCCGCTATGCTGTTGAACAGCTTCAGGGTAATGAATCCCGAAACAGGCCCTGCAACACCCTTCTTTTCGCCTGGCTGACTGCGCAGACTCCCATGTACTCCTTGGCGACGAAAGATGGCGCCGGCAAGTCCGGGCATGGCGGCAGAAAGCGCCAAGGTGGACCCGCCGGTCAATTCGCGGTCCAGACTGTCGGCGGCAACGCCGTCAATGAAGATGGTCTGCACGGTCTGCTCGATGTAGTCGGCAGTGAATCCGGGCAGCGTAAGCAGAAAGGGCAGCATGGCCACCGGCCGCTCGACGGGAAAAAGCATGCCGTGTTGGAGCAGAGAGGCGAATCCGGCGAACGATTCCGACGGCAAGGTCAGGACCAATGGAGAAGCATCAGGGGAGGGACGCATAATTTTTACAACCTCAAGCGGGAGGATAGTTTTTTGAGAGCCACAGGTTTCCTACGTTTCGTCCTACCATAGGGAACAGGGAAAAGGAAGAATTCACCACCCTCCCCAGTAACAAAATATATCTTTTATTTTCAAATAGTTATCGCAAAAAATTTCCACTTCGGTCATTCTGCCCCACCCCTCATTTTCCCCGTGTCTTTTTGACACGTGCCACTGTAGTCCATGATTCCACGGGCCTAACGCCAACCAATCGGTCCGATTCCCCTCTCTATCTTCCTCGTTTCACCAATCCTAAGACACTTTGCCCCTTTTCCTGCCGGACTGCTATTTTTTGCTCATTTTTCCCGCACAGGGACTTTTTATCCAAAGCTCGCCGCCTGATGAGTCAGATTGACGCGCCAGAAACACGCCTTGTCGTTTTCGGTTGGAAACAGAAGGTTCGCCCCCGGCTAACTTACATGCAAGCCATTGAAAATATATGATTTAATCCTGGCACACCGTTTGCGATAGAGAAAGTGCGCATATTTGGATCCAAAGAGAGGCAGGAACTTTTTGCAGGACGAGCAGGAACCCAAAAAATATAAAAAAGGATGGTTTCATTATGGCAGTTCGTGAAGAAGTCTACGGTTATTTCATTCCTTCTGTAACCCTCATCGGCATCGGCGCTTCTAAACAGATCCCCGACAAAATCAAAGCGCTCGGCGGCTCCAAACCGTTGATCGTCACCGACAAGGGCATCACCGGTGCCGGCATCACCAAACAGATCACCGATCTGCTGGATGCGGCCGGCATGAAGTACGTTGTCTATGACGAAACAATCCCCAACCCCACCGATAAAAACGTTCACGACGGCGTGGACATCTACAAGAAAGAAAAATGCGACTCCCTGATCACCCTGGGCGGCGGTTCTTCCCATGACTGCGGCAAGGGCGTTGGCCTGGTGATTGCCAACGGCGGCAAGATTCATGATTTCGAGGGCGTGGACAAATCCACCAAACCCATGCCTCCGTACCTGGCGGTCAACACCACCGCCGGCACCGCTTCCGAGATGACCCGTTTCTGCATCATCACCGATCTGTCCCGTCACGTGAAGATGGCTATCGTTGACTGGCGCGTTACGCCCGGCATCGCCGTGGACGATCCCATGTTGATGGTCGGCATGCCGCCGGCATTGACCGCCGCCACCGGTATGGACGCCCTCACCCACGCGGTTGAGGCCTATGTATCCACCATCGCCAATCCGATGACCGACTCCGCAGCCGAGAAGGCCATCGAGCTGATCGCCAAGTACCTCCGTCCGGCCGTGGCCAATGGTCAGGACATCGAAGCTCGCGAAGGGATGTGTTTTGCCCAGTATCTGGCCGGTATGGCCTTCAACAACGCCAGCCTTGGTCACGTGCACGCCATGGCTCATCAGCTGGGTGGTTTCTATGACCTGCCCCATGGCGAGTGCAACGCCATTCTCCTGCCCCATGTGGAGAAGTTCAACCTGATCGCCAAGATGGACCGCTTCGTCAAGATCGCGCAGTTGATGGGCGAGAACACCGCCGGCATGGCTCCGCGTGACGCCGCCGAACTGGCCCTGGTGGCAATCAAGAAGCTGTCCGCTGATATCGGCATCCCCGGTGGTCTGATCGAACTCGGCAAACGCTACGGCAAAGACGTCAAGGCTTCCGACATCGACACCATGGTCGCCAACGCCCAGAAGGACGCCTGCGGTCTGACCAACCCGCGCCGCCCGAAAGACGTGGACGTGAAAGCGATCTACACCGCCGCGCTGTAAGAAATAGGTTGGTTAGTCTGTAGGTTTTTAGCCTGTAGGTTGGTTTCTCCTATAGACTATCTCCCTAAAAAGATCCCGGTGGAGCCTGCTCCCTGTTTTCCCTGACTTGGCCTGGGCGGGCTTCACCGGCTTTATTTGCACACCCAACAAGTTACGCTGTGGTTGGCGTTGCGGGACGCGGTAACGCGTCCCGCGTTTTGATGTTTCCACCGGAAAGGAGGCGCAGGGTCTTTACTCCTTGTGACCCTGCGCCTCTGATCCTGTCGGCTTTGCAACCGCCGAAAGGGGATAGCGAATACCGCCTGCCCGGCACAATGATGTACTACACCGGATGTTCAATCCATTGCCTAGTTGCTTAGCTGCTTGCTGCAACATCCGCATCTTTGTCGGGACGTCCAACGCTGCCGGAACACGCATCTCTGGGGCAGCGTCTCTCCCGATGCGGTCTCTAAAAAATACGGCAATCCGTATGCTTTACTAACACTTTCATGGAGTCACTCATGCAGAAAAAAAAGTTGTACGTCAATGGTATTGAGCGTTCGGTGGTCACCGAAGGCTCTGATCTGTTGTCCGACGTCATCCGCAAAAGCCTGCGCCTCACCGGCACCAAGGTAGGCTGCGGCAAGGGACAGTGCGGCGCTTGCAACGTCATTATGGACGGCAAGCTGATCCGCTCCTGCATCACCAAGATGGACCGCGTAGCCGACGGCGCCGCCATTACCACCATCGAAGGCATTGGCACCCCTCAGGATCTGCATGCTCTGCAGATGGCCTGGATGGTGCATGGCGGCGCTCAGTGCGGCTTCTGCACCCCTGGCTTCATTGTGTCCGCCAAGGCCTTGATCGACGCCAACCCCGATCCTACCCGCGAAGATATCCGCGACTGGTTCCAGAAATACAAGAACGCCTGCCGCTGCACCGGTTACAAGATGCTGGTTGATGCGGTTATGGATGCGGTGAAGGTGCTCAAAGGCGAGCTCACCATGCAGGATCTGTCCTACAAGATCCCTAAAGACGGCAAGGTGTTCGGCACCAGCATGCCGCGCCCCAGCGCCGCAGCCAAAGTGGCCGGCACCTGGGACTTCGGCGCCGACAGCGGCCTGCAGCTCCCGGAAGGCACCCTGCAAATGGCCTTGGTGCAGGCGGAAGTGTCGCACGCCAACATCCTCTCCATCGACACCAGTGAAGCCGAAAAAATGCCCGGCGTTTTCAAGGTGGTCACCGCCAAGGACATCAAAGGCAAAAACCGCATCACCGGTCTGATCACCTTCCCGTCCAACCTGGGCGACGGCTGGGATCGCCCGATCCTGTGCGACACCAAGGTGTTCCAGTTCGGCGACGCCATGGCCATTGTCTGCGCCGACACCGAGAAGAACGCCAAAGCGGCCGCCAAGAAGGTCAAGGTCGAGCTGGAGGAGCTGCCGGCCTACATGTCCGCACCGGCGGCCATGGAGCCCGACGCGATCGAGATCCATCCCGGCACCCCGAACGTCTACTACATCCAGAAAATCGCCAAGGGCGAGGAAACCAAACCGATCTTCGACAAGGCCGATGTTGTCCTTGAAGGCGATTATTACGTCGGCCGTCAGCCGCATCTGCCCATTGAGCCGGACGTCGGATACGCCTACCACGACGACAACGGCAAGTTGGTCATCCATTCCAAGTCCATCGGCATCCATCTGCATCTGTACATGATCGCCCCTGGTCTCGGCGTAGAGCCGGAGAACCTGGTGCTGATCCAGAACAACACCGGCGGCACCTTTGGCTACAAGTTCAGCCCGACCATGGAAGCCCTGGTCGGCGCGGCGGCCATTGCAACCAATCGCCCGGTTTTCCTTTGCTACGATTACTTCCAGCAGCAGACCTACACCGGCAAGCGTTCGCCGTTCTGGACCACCGTCCGTTATGCGGCCAGCAAAGACGGCCAACTGCTGGGCATGGAAACCGACTGGTCGGTTGACCACGGTCCCTATTCCGAGTTCGGCGACCTGCTGACCCTGCGCGGCGCCCAGTTCATCGGCGCTGGCTACGACATCAAGAACATCCGCGGCGAAGGCCGCACCGTGTGCACCAACCACGCCTGGGGTTCCGCCTTCCGTGGATACGGCTCGACCGAGAGCGAGTTCCCGTCGGAAGTGGCCATGGACGAGCTGGCCGTGAAACTGGGGATGGATCCTCTGGAACTGCGGTATAAAAACGTGTATCGTCCGGGCGCCACCACCCCCACGGGCCAGGTTCCGGAGGTGTTCTCCCTGCCGCAGATGATCGACATCCTGCGTCCCAAATATGAGGAAGCCAAAAAACGGGTTGTCGCCAACTCCACCGCCACGGTCAAACGCGGCGTGGGCGTGGCCATCGGGGTGTACGGCGCCGGTTTGGACGGCCCGGACACCGCTGAGAGCGATGTGGAACTCAACGCCGACGGAACCGTGACCATCTTCAATGCTTGGGAAGATCACGGACAGGGCGCGGACATGGGCACCCTGGCCACCGCCCATGAGGCGCTGCTTCCGCTCGGTCTGAGCGCTGATCGGATCCGGTTGGTGATGAACGACACCAGCAAATGCCCCAACTCCGGACCTGCCGGCGGCAGCCGCAGCCAGGTGGTGGTTGGTCAGTCGATTCGCGTTGGTTGCGAGGAATTGATCAAGGCGATGAAAAAAGCCGACGGCTCCTTCCGCACCTACGAGGAAATGGTTGCTGAAAAAATCCCCACCAAGGTCAACGGCAAGTGGAGCGCCCCGGCCACCGACTGCGACGCCAACGGTCAGGGCAGCCCGATGTGTTGCTACATGTACGGCCTGTTCATGTCGGAAGTGGCGGTTGAAATCGCCACCGGCAAGACCACGGTGGAATCCATGACCTGCGTTGCCGACATCGGCAAGGTCGTTAACAAACTGGTGGTCGACGGCCAGATCTACGGCGGCATGGCCCAGGGCATCGGACTGGCGCTGACCGAGGACTTCGAGGACATCAAGAAGCACTCGACCCTGGCCGGAGCCGGTTTCCCGTACATCAAGCAGATTCCGGACAACATGGAGATCATCTATGTGGAGACCCCGCGTCCGGACGGCCCCTTCGGCGCATCCGGCGTCGGCGAGATGCCGTTGACCAGCCCGCACGCAGCGGTCATCAACGCCATCTACAACGCCTGCGGCGCCCGCGTCCGTCACCTGCCGGCCCTGCCGGAGAAGGTGCTGGCCGCTATGCCGAAGTAAGGGTGGTTAGCTATTTAGCTATTTAGGTTTTTAGGTGTTTAGCTAATGAGCTAACGAGCTAATAAGCTATTTAGCTGTTGAGTTGTTAAGGCCAATGGGGGGAGGAGGATGTTCAGGTCCTGCTTCCCCCATTTCAGACTGTTTCCCTCCGGACTTTTCACCTGACCATGGATCAACCGCAACTCAGAGAACTCGAGGCCCGCTGCATTCAGGAAGAACAACCGTTTTGCACGGCGGCCTGCCCCATTCATGTCGACGTCCGCGCTTTCATGGCCGCTCTTGCCAAAGGCGACCTCCGCGAGGGGCGCAAAGTCCTTGATCGGACCATGCCCTTCCCCGAAATTATCGGCCGTCTCTGCGACCAGCCCTGCCGCCCCTTCTGCAAACGCGGCGAGATCGGCGACCCGCTGGCCGTCGGCCGGCTGGAACACTATTGCGTGACCAACACCCAAACCGTGGTCAAACTCCCCAAGCTGCCGGCCAAAGGCGGCAAGGTGGTGGTGGTCGGCGCCGGTCTTTCCGGTATGACCGCTGCCCTCGATCTGGCCCGCAAAGGACGCCCAACCACCCTGGTCACCAGCTTTCCCGGCATTGGCGGCAGGCTTCGCGACTATCCCGAAACCACCCTGCCCCCATCGGCTCTGGCTCAGGCTGCAGAACTTTTATTCAGTTACGGCGTGGTCCTGTACACCGCAGTCTCGCTTGATCCCGAGGCCATCGACGGCCTGATCGCGACCCACGACGCCGCCTATTTTGACTGGGACGAGATTGCCTTCTCGCAACTTCCCTTTGCCGCAAACACGCCCGACCCGCTGACCCTGGCGCTGGATCGCGCCGGCTGTTTTGGCGGCGGCGGCACTGCGGACGGCTCCGCCTACTCGGCGATCAAACAGGTGGACGACGGCCGCAGAGCAACCCTGTCCATCGAACGTTTTCTGCAAAAGGTTTCCCTCACCGCCCAGCGGGACAAGGAAGGGAGTTGCGCCACCCGGATGGTCACGGTCACCAAACACTATGCCCCGGCCGCAGAAATCCTCCCAGCGGACCCGGCCAGCGGCTACACCGCCGCCGAGGCCCAGGCCGAGGCTGGCCGCTGCATCCGTTGCGAATGCCTGGAATGCGTCAAACAGTGCGTGTATCTGCGCGAATACAAAGAATATCCCAAAACCCTGATCCGCAAAATTTACAACAACCAGGCCATAGTCCAGGGCACGCGCAACGCCAACAAGATGATCAACGCCTGCAGCCTCTGCGACCAGTGCGCGACCATCTGCCCCAACGATTTTCCGGTGGCCGAGGTGGTGCGCACCACCCGCGGCAACATGGTCGACAACCAGCACATGCCGCCCTCGCCCCACGATTTCGCCCTGGAGGACATGCGCTTCAGCTTAAGCGAACACTGCAGCCTTAGTCGGCATCAGCCGGGAACCGCCAGCAGCCGTTATCTGTTCTATCCTGGCTGCCAGCTGAGCGGCTCCGCGCCCGAGGCGGTCAAGCGGGTGTATGATTTCCTTGGCGCTCAGCTTCAAGGCGGCGTGGCCCTGATGCTGAGCTGTTGCGGCATTCCGGCCCACTGGGCCGGGCAGAAGGAACTGTTCCAACAGACCCTGGATGCTTTCCGGGCCGAGATCAAACGACTGGGCAATCCCACCGTGATCACCGCCTGTTCGTCCTGCCTGTCGATATTCAAGGAATTCGCCGCAGACATCGAAACCACCTCCCTGTGGGAGACGCTTGACGCCCTGGAACTGCCGGCAAACGCCCAGGTTCGATCCACGACGTCAGCGGCGCCAACGACGCCGCTAACCCTGCACGATCCCTGCACCGCCCGGCATCAGCACGCCATGCAGGCCAGCGTGCGCAGCCTCTGCGCCAAGTTGGGCCTGGAGATTGTCGAAAACCCGTACAACGGCGAGCTGGCCGACTGTTGCGGCTACGGCGGCCTGATGCAGTTTGCCAATCAACCGCTGGGTCGCAAGGCGGCGATGGTCAAGGCCGAGCGCAGCCCCCTGAACGGCCTGGCCTACTGCGCCATGTGCCGCGACAATCTGGTCGCTGCGGGCAAGCCGGTCGCCCATCTGCTCGATTATTTGTTCCCGACGCCCGAGGGCGGCAATCCCCTGGTCCGCCCCAACCCCGGTTTTTCCCAGCGCCACGAAAACCGGGCTCGGCTCAAGAACGAACTGGCAACCACTCTCTGGCAGGAGGCCGACGCGCCGGTTGCGGCGCACAAACAGATCCGCCTGATCATCAGCCAGGAGGTGCTCGACCTGCTCAACAGCCGCCATATCCTGGAAGAGGACGTGCAAAGGGTCATTCACCACACCGAGGCCATGGGCCAATACCTAATCAACCCGGCCAACAACCACCGGCTGGCCTGCTTTAGGCCAGTGCGGGTGACCTACTGGGTCGAGTACGAACCCACGGACCAGGGCTATCTGATTCACACCGGCTACAGCCACCGCATGCAGTTGCAGGAGGACAAACAGTGAGCACCTTTTCTTTTCTTGAAACCACCACCTGGCAGTGCAACTCGTGCGGCCTGCCGCTGCAGCCCGCCAAGGTCACGGCGACCTACCTGGGCGGTTCGTTCAACGTTGAACTCATGGCCTGCCCGCAATGCGGCTTTATCCTGGTTCCGGAAGATCTGGCCGTGGGTAAGATGCTGGAAGTCGAACAACTGTTGGAAGACAAATAAGATGGAAGCGCTCTCCCCCTGCCCTCCAGCCCCGCCAGTCACCCCGATCACCCTCTACGAGCAGGACGAACTGTCTGAGCTGACCGGCGGCGCCCTCCGCCCCGGCGGCATCGCCCTGACCGCCGAACTGCTCACCTACTGCAACCTGGAGCCCGGCTCCAGCGTGCTTGACATCGGTTGCGGCCCCGGCCATACCCTGAACCTGATGGCGACCAACTTCGGTTTGACGCCCACCGGGCTGGACCCGTCCGCCTCCATGCTCGAAAAAGCGGCCCAGCAGGCCCCGACCGCAGCCATCCTCCAGGGGACCGCAACCGCCATCCCCTGCGGGCAGTCACGATTTGACGCCGTGGTCTGCGAATGCGTGCTCTCCCTGACCGGCGACGTCGCGGCCAGTTTGCAGGAGATGCACCGGGTGCTGCGACCCGGCGGGGTGCTGATCCTCACCGACATCTACTGCAAACGGCCGGAGCTGCAGCCGGATCTGCCCGACCTGCAGAGCTGCGCCAGCCGCGCCCTGCCCCTGGACGTGGTCACCGACGGATTGGCGCAGGCTGGGTTTGCCCTGGTTTCGCTCCGCGAACGCAGCGATCTGCTCAAGCAGCTGGCCGGCCAGATCATCTTTTCCTACGGCAGCCTGGAAAAATTCTGGCAGCTGTTCATGGGCGCCGAGGCGGCCCGCCGCACCTGTTGCGCCCTGGCTGCAGCGCCGCTTGGCTATTACGCGCTGGTTGCCGAAAAGGAGGCGCGCCATGGATGAAACCGCGCTGCGCATCATGCAACTGGCGGCCCAGGGCTTCTGCTGCAGCCAGATCATGATCAAGCTGAGCCTGGACGACATGGGCGAGGAAAACGTTCCCCTGGTGCGGGCCATGGCCGGCCTCTGCGAAGGTTCGGGCACGGGCGATCTCTGCGGCGTGGCCAGCGGCGCCGCCTGCGTGCTTGCGCTGTACGCGGCCAAGGGCAGCGTTGACGAGCAAGCCCTGGACTGCTATCCCCTGCTGCTGGCCGAGTTCATGGATTGGTTCAAAGGGAGCGCCGCTTCCTGGGGCGGGATTCGCTGCGACGACATCATTGCCTTCAACGGCGGCCGCAAACCCGAGGTCTGCGGCAACATCATGCTGCGGGCACGAGAGACCCTGCTCGGGGTCCTGGCCGAGAACAACATCGACCCCAGCCTGCCCAGGGAACAGACCGGTGCTTGCTGATCGTCCTATCCAGCTGCTCTCGTCCACCGAGAGCCTCTGCCCGATTTGCCTCAAGCGGGTGGCAGCCATCCGCGAGCAGCAGGGCGACGCCGTGTATCTGGTTAAGCAATGCCCGGAACACGGCGTCTTCCGCACCGCCGTCTGGCGGGGTTCGATTCCGTTTTCCACCTGGCTTCGGCCCAAGAAACCCTCCGCGCCCCGCCAGGCCTTCGCCCCGGTCCAAGACGGCTGTCCCTTTGACTGCGGCCTCTGCCCCAGCCACGGGCAACACACCTGCACCGCCCTGATCGAGATCACCGGACGCTGCAACCTCCGCTGCCCGGTCTGTTTTGCCGACGCCGGCGAGGCGCAGGCGACCGACGAACCCACGCTTGACCGCATCGGGTGGCTCTATGATCGCATCCTGGCGGCCTCCGGCCCCTGCAACATCCAGCTGTCCGGCGGCGAACCGACCATGCGCAGCGATCTGGCGGCCATCATCGGGCTTGGCCGCAGCAAGGGGTTTGATTTCATCCAGCTCAACAGCAACGGCTTGCGGCTGGCGGCTGATCCGGACTACGCCCTTTCCTTGAAACAGGCCGGACTGGCCTCGGTTTTTCTTCAGTTTGACGGCCTGAGCAACGATGTCCACATTGCCCTGCGCGGCCGCGACCTGCGCGAGATCAAGGACCAGGCCATTGGCCACTGTGCAGCCGCCGGCTTAGGCGTGGTGCTGGTGCCGACCCTGGTTCCGGGGGTCAACACCGGCGAGATTGGCGCAATCATCGACTACGCCGTCCGCCGCGCTCCCACGGTGCGCGGGGTCCATTTCCAGCCGATCAGCTATTTTGGCCGCTACCCGCAGGGGCCGGCCGACGCCGACCGGCTCACCCTGCCCGAGGTAATCGAGTTGCTCCAGGCGCAGTGCGGCGGCGCGATCCGGGCCGAGCACTTTGCCCCGCCCGCCTGCGAACACGCGCTCTGCTCCTTCCACGGCAACTTCCTGGTGGAAGAAGACGGCCAGTTAATGGCGCTGGGCAACCGCAAGTCCGCCTGCTGCTCCACCGGCGAGCCTGACAACGGCGAACGAAACGACAGCAGACTCAACTCCGCTGTGCCCACCGCGCTGGAAGGTCGAAACAAAAGCGTCGGCTTCACTGCCCGGCAGTGGTCGGCGCCGCCGTTGCCGCTTGCGCAAGCCGCAGTACCCTGCGGTTGCGAAAACCAACCGCAAAAACCCCAGGACGATTTCGACCGGTTCCTGTCCCGCGCCCGCACCCACACCTTTTCGGTGTCGGCCATGGCCTTCCAGGACGTGTGGAACCTGGACCTGGAGCGGTTGCGCGGTTGCTGCATCCACGTGGTGGCCCCGAGCGGCAACCTGATCCCCTTCTGCGCCTACAACCTGACCTCCAACCTGGGAAAACCGTTGTACCGGGGAGCATTGCCGCGATGAGACCCAGCACCCTGGAAACCCAGATCAGCCGAACCATCGGCGGAGCCGGTCAACCGTTGACCCGCGCCGTCATCGAGGCCTGGCAGACCGAACGGCTGCGCGCCGTGGTCAGCTATTGCCGCGAGCGTTCCCCGTTTTACCGACGCACCCTGGACGCCGCGGGCATCGCCGCCGTCAACGGGCTGGCCGACCTCCCTGCCCTGCCCCTGACCAGCGAGGCTGAGTTGCGCGCCCACGGCAGCGAGATGGTCTGCGTCAGTCAGGATGCGGTGGCCCGGATCGTCACCCTGCACAGTTCCGGCACCACCGGCGCGCCCAAGCGGCTCTATTTCACCGAGGACGATCTGGAGCGGACCATGGAATTCTTCCATATCGGCATCCAGCACCTGGTCGATCCCGGACAACAGGTGGCCATTCACCTCCCCGGCGCCACGCCCGATTCCACCGGCCATCTGCTGGCCCGGGCCCTGGAACGGATGCAGGCGCCCAGCCATATCCTTGGTTTAGTGACCGCTCCCGAACAGACGTCCCGTGCTCTGGCCCAGATCCAGCCCGACGTTCTGGTCGGTTTTCCGGTGCAACTGCTGGCCGTGGCAAGAACAGCGGCAGCCCTGGCCATCCCGCTGGCTCGGGTCCGCTCGGTGCTTTTCTGCTCGGACTACGTCCCCGACAGCCTGAGCATGGAGTTGCAGCGGCTGCTGGGCTGCGAAATCTTCACCCACTACGGCACGGTCGAGACCGGCCTGGGCGGCGGCGTCGATTGCGCGGCCCATTGCGGTTGCCACCTGCGCGAGGCAGACCTACTGTTTGAGGTGATTGATCCGCACACCACAGCGCCCCTGGCCGCCGGCGAGTGGGGTGAAATCGTCTTTACCACCCTCACCCGCACCGGCATGCCGCTGATCCGCTACCGCAGCAGCGATTACGGCCGGCTCTCGCCCGGCGTCTGCGCCTGCGGCAGCGTTGTCCTCCGGCTGGACAGGGTGCTGGGCCGGATCAACCAGATCCGCACCCTGGAAAACGGCGTCCGGCTCGGGATGCCGGACCTTGACGAACAGCTTTTCTCCATCCCTGGCCTACTTGATTTCAAAGCCCATCTCACCCAAGTCAACGGCCGGGAAACCCTCCACCTTCGCCTGACGACCCTGCCGGGCTGCGGCGAAGAGGTGCAACGCCAATGCGGAGAGGCGATGCGCCGCCATCCGCTGCTCCAAGGGCTGGCCTGCACCCTTGACCTGGCGCCTGGACCAACCATCCACCCCGGCAAACGCATTCTCGAAGACAACCGCAAGGACATCCAACCATGAAAAAATTGATGCAACAGACCTGCACAGCCCTGGGCGACGGCGAGGATCTCGTCCTCGTCACCATTTCCAGCCAGTCCGGCTCCACCCCCCGACTGGCGGGCGCCAAGATGATCATTCTCCGCGACGGCCGCATCAGCGGCACCATCGGCGGCGGCATGGTCGAGGCCATGGCCATGCGGGAGGCCGTCAACTGCTTTGCCGGCGGCCAATCGCTGCGCCGCGCCTTTGATCTTTCCAACAGCGACGCCGCAATCACCGACATGATCTGTGGCGGCAAGATGGAACTTTTCCTCGAATATATTGCCGCCAACGACGCCAACCGGGCGGTGTTCCAGAACCTGCTGACCGCCATGCAGTCCGGACGCCGGGTGACCCTGGTCTGCCCGCTTGCCGCCGACGCTGAAGGGGATCAAAGCGGCCAGCGGTTTGTCGTTGATCACCGGGGCCAGTCAAGCCGCGCCGACACCCCGGAATCGCTGCTCTCGGCCATCAAACAGGTCCGCTCTTCCACCTCGGCCGCCACCCTGATGGAGCACCAGGGCCGGGAATACCTGCTCTCCTATTTTGCGGTGGCCGGCACGGTTTATCTGCTGGGCGCGGGCCACGTCTCGGCCTGCACCGCCGAGGCTGCGGCCCGGGTCGGGTTCCGGATTGTGGCCATGGACGACCGGAGCGAATTCGCCAACCAGGCCCGTTTTCCCCAGGCCGACGAAATCAAGGTGCTGCCCTCCTTTGCCGACTGCTTCCAGGGGTGTGAGATCGACGCCGATTCCTATCTGGTGATCGTCACCCGCGGCCACATGCACGACATGGAGGTGCTTGACCAGGCCCTATCCACCCCGGCCGGGTACATCGGTATGATCGGCTCGCGCAAGAAACGCAACGCCATCTACGCCAAGCTACTCGACAAGGGCCTCAAGGAAGAACAACTGGAACGGGTCCACTGCCCCATCGGCACGGCCATCGAGGCCGACACCCCGGAAGAGATCGCGGTTTCGATTGTCGGCGAGCTGATCCACCAGCGCGCCACCGGTAAAAAGGCATGGCGGCTCAACTAAGCGCAATCATCCTGGCCGCCGGGTTATCCTCGCGCATGGGCGAGCTTAAAGCCCTGCTGCCTTTACGCCATGGGGGCGAAGGAAACGACGGCGAGCGCACGGTGCTGGAGCAGTGCATGACCCTATTTCGCCAAGGCGGAGTCGAGGATCTGGCGGTGGTCACCGGCCACCGGGCCGATGAGGTCGGCGCCGTTGCCGCGTTGGCCGGGGCGCGGCTGGTCCACAACCCAGACTTTGCCTCCGGGATGTACAGCTCGATCCGAGCCGGCGTGGGCGCTCTGCCGGATCAATGCAGCGGCTTTTTCCTCCTGCCCGTAGACCTCTCTCTGGTGCGGTGCGGCACGGTCAAGCTGCTGACCCGATCTTTTGCCCAGGCGCCGGCGCGAATCGTTTACCCGGTGTTTGGCGGCCGACGCGGGCACCCGCCGCTGCTGGCGCCGGACCTGATCCCCGCAATCATCCAGCACGAACATCCCCAAGGCGGCCTGCGCACCCTGCTGGCCCAGGTCGAGGCCGAGCAGCCGGAGCTGGTGCGCGAGGTGCAGGTTGCCGACGCCAACATCCACTTCGACATGGACACCCCCGAGGATTTCCTTGTTGGCTGCCGTCTGTTTGGTCGCCGCGATTTCCCGACCATGGCCGAATGCCGGGCGATTCTCGCCCATCTCCACCCCATGCCGGCCAAGGGACTGGCCCACGGACGAATGGTGGCTGAAATTGCCGTCGCGCTCTGCGAAGCAATCAACCGCCACAGCGGCCGTCTGCTCGACCCCGAACTGTGCCGGGTCTGCGGCTGGCTGCACGACATTGCCAAGGGTAGCCCCCAGCACGAGGAGCAAGGCGCGCGCTGGTTGCGGGACCTGGGGTTTGACCGGGCCGCCGCCATTGTCGCCGCCCACAAGGATCTGCCCTGGACGATAGATATGCCCATCAGCGAACGGGAGATAGTCCATCTGGCCGACAAGCTGGTCCGGGGCAGCCGGATAGTCGACATCAGCACCCGATTCGAAGAAAAACTGACCATCTACCAGGACGACCCGGCAGCGGTCCGCGCCATCCGCAGCCGCTACGATCAGGCCCTGCGCGTGGCCGCCGCTGTCGAGGCCGAGGCGGGCCAAACCCTGGAGGTCATCACCGAGATGGCCTTTGCCGCATGCAGTCGCTGATCTACCTGGTTCGCCACGGCGAGATTGACCGCCCCACGCCCCGCCGCTTCCTTGGCCAGACCGATCTGCCGCTCAACGAGAGCGGCGTCCGCCAGGCCCTGGCGCTGCGCGACGCCTTGGCCGCCGTCGATTTCTCCCAGGTGTTCACCTCGCCGCTCCAACGGGCCGTGCAGACCGCAGCCCTGATCAACGGCCGGCCGATCGAATCGTTGCACCAAATTGAGGCCTTCAAAGAGATCGATCTTGGCGACTGGGAGGGCTTGAGCGTGGCTGAGGCGGAGGCGCGCTTTCCCGGCGCCTATGCGCAACGCGGCCGGGATCTGGCCCATTTTCGGCCGCAAGGCGGCGAGAGTTTTGCCGACCTGGCCGACCGCTGCTGGCCGGCCCTGGCTGACTTGGCCAGCCGGTTTGCTGGCCCCCTGCTGATCGTGGCCCATGCCGGGGTCAACCGGGCCATCCTCGCCCGGGTGGGCAACCATCCCTTGCAACGACTCCTGGAAATCCCCCAGGACTATTGCTGCGTGACCCGCCTGCGCGCCGACTCGCACGGCTGGGACGCCGAAACGATCAACTTCCCCGGGCTCGCCGCGCCGCAGGCGGCTCAGATCAACCTTTCCTCCAGGACACAACGACCATGACAACCATGCCTCCAACCTCGTCAAAAACCATTGTTCCCGTGGATCAGGCCGTGGGCATGGTCCTCCCGCACGACATCACCGAAATCGTCAAGGACAGTTTCAAAGGCCGGGCCTTCCGCAAAGGCCACGTCATCCGCCCGGAGGATGTGGCCCATCTGCGCAGGCTGGGTAAGGACCATATCTACGTGCTCCAACTCGGCCCTGAAGAGATCCACGAGAACGAGGCCGCCCTGCTGATGGCGGCGGCCCTGGCCGGACCGGGAACTGAATATTCGCGGGAAATCGTGGAGGGCAAGGTGTCCATCCGGGCCGCCATAGACGGACTGTTGAAAATCAATCGGGAAGCGCTGTTGCAGTTCAACCTGCTGGGCGAGGTGATGTGCGCCACCCTGCAGACCAACACCCCGGTTCGCAAGGGCGAGCAGATTGCGGCCTCGCGACTGGTTCCGCTGGTTGCGGAGCGGCGGGTGGTGGAACAGGCGGTGAATGTGGCTGTGACGGCGGCGGCGGCAGGCGCGCCGATGATTGAGGTCAAGCCGCTGCGCAAGGTGCGTGCGGGGCTGGTGATCACCGGCAGCGAGGTGTTTTACGGCCGGATTCAGGATAAATTTGAGCAGGTGCTGCGCGACAAGCTGGTTGGTTTTGGCTCCGAGGTCGCCTGCGTCGGCTTTGCGCCGGACGACGCACAGCTGATTGCCGCAGAAATCCACAAATGCCTGGAGGCAGGCGCAGAATTGATTGTCACCTCCGGCGGCATGTCGGTCGATCCGGACGACGTCACCCGGCAGGGCATCAAAGCGGCCGGCGCGGAAGACATTGTCTACGGCACGCCGGTCCTGCCGGGGGCGATGTTTCTGGTTGGCCGCATCGGCAACACGCCGGTGGTCGGCCTGCCGGCCTGCGGCATGTTTCATCACATCACCGTGTTCGACCTCCTGCTGCCCCGGCTGCTCACCGGCGAATCCATCGGCCGGGAAGAACTGGCGGCCATGGGCCACGGCGGCCTCTGCCGCCAATGCCCAACCTGCCAGTATCCGGTGTGCAGCTTCGGCAAGGAGTAATTCCATTTCCAAATCAAGCGCAGCATGATGCGCAGGGCAGAAGCTCGTCGACGAAGGTGTGTCATATAAAGGCGAGATCTCTCCCCGCTGTGCTCGTCGACAAACAGACGCGCATCACTTTTGAAATAGAAATGGAAAAACGGCAGCCTCACCCGCGCCGCCAGCCGGCCACAAACAACCACAAACCGCGCCCGGCCTACAAACCGCTCACCGGCGCGTTGATTTGCACCTGAACCGCGTGCTCCCGACGATCGTCGACCAGATGCACCGCCCTATCCTCCTGCTCGACGCCGTCCGCCGTCACCTGCATCTCGCCGCTTTCGGTCTGGGTTTGCACCACCTGGATGTGATAGGTGGTCTCCCGATACCGATAACGCATGGTAAAGCCCTTCCAGCCAGAGGGCAGGCACGGAGTAAAACGCAGCGTGTCCGTTTCCAGCTTGAGCCCGAGGAGCGATTCCACCAGCAGCCGGTACATCCAGGCGGCTGAACCGGTGTACCAGGTCCAGCCGCCGCGACCGGTGTGGGGCGCCACCGCATAGACGTCGGCGGCGACAACGTAGGGTTCCACTTTGTACACCTCGGTTTCCTCGGACGAACGGGCATGGTTGATCGGGTTGATCAGGTCAAACAGCTCCCAAGCCCGCCGGCTGTTCCCCAGGCGGGCAAAGGCCATGGTGGCCCAGATGGCGGCATGGGTGTACTGGCCGCCGTTTTCGCGCACGCCGGGGACATAGCCTTTGATGTAGCCCGGTTGCAGGTTCGATTTGTTGAACGGCGGATCAAGCAACTGGATCAAGCGATCCTCGCCGCGCACCAGCCGCTCATTCAAGGACTCCATGGCCAGGTGGGAACGCTCGGGGGCTCCGGCGCCGGACAGCACCGACCAGCTCTGGGCAATCGAATCTATCTGACACTCCTGATTGCTTGCCGACCCCAGCGGCGTGCCGTCGTCAAAATAGGCGCGGCGATACCACTCGCCGTCCCAACCGTGCCGCTCGACATTGCGGCGCAGCGCCGCCGCCTCTTCCCGACAGCGCTCGACAAAGGGCATGTCGCCCCGTGCCTGGGCCAGTTCGGCAAAGCGCATCAGCACCTCATAGAGGAAAAATCCCAGCCACACGCTCTCTCCTTTGCCGTGCTGGCCCACCAGATCCATGCCGTCGTTCCAGTCGCCGGAGCCTATCAGCGGCAAACCGTGTTCCCCGAAGGCAAGCCCGTTGAGAATGGCGCGGACGCAGTGTTCGTAGAGGCTTGCGGTTTCTTCGGAGCGGCCGGGGAGATCGTAATACGAATCCTCGTCGGGTTTGATCGGACGGCCGAGGACAAAAGGCATGGTTTCATCGAGCACGCCGCTGTCGCCGGTGGCGTTGACGTACTGACAGACGGTCAGCGGCAGCCAGAGGTAATCGTCCGAACAATGGGTGCGCACGCCGCGATCCATGGGCGGATGCCACCAATGCTGCACGTCGCCTTCCGGGAACTGATGGGCGGCGCACAACAGCAGGTGCTCGCGGACCAGATGCGGCCGGGCGTGGATCAACGCCGTCACGTCCTGCAACTGATCGCGGAAGCCAAAGGCGCCGCCGGACTGATAGGTTGCGCTCCGGGCCCACAAACGACAGGCCAGGATTTGATACAGCAGCCAACCGTTGACCAGCACGTTGACCGATTCGTCCGGGGTGTCCACCTGCACCGCGCCCAGGGTGTGGGTCCAATGTTTCCAGACCAGATCCAAGGCGCTGCGGGCTGCGGTTGCGCCGCGAAAACGGTGCATCAAATTTCTGGCGTCTTCGGGATTTTGGCCCAGCCCGAGCTTGAAGATGATCTCGCGCTCCTGTCCGACAGCCAGATCAAAACTCACCTGAACGGCGCCGCAGGGGTCGAGGCCGGCCCCAACCTTGCCGGAAAGACGAGTGCGGCCCAGGGCGGCGGGCGACCGCAGCGAGCCGTTGCGGCCGAGGAATTCCGCCCTGTCGCCGGTGACGGTGCGCTTGGCCTCGTCGACGTCGAAAAACGCCGTTCGGTCGGCAAATTCGGTATTGTACGGGTTGCGCGCCAGCAACGCGCCGCTTGCCGGGTCAATCTCGGTCACCACATGCATGCTCGATTTCGGCCGCAGGTCGCCCAACACCCATTCCACATAGCCGGTGGCCGAGAGTCGGCGCATTCGGCCCGACTCATTGCGCACTTTCAACACCATAAACTTGATTGCCGCGTCCAGGGCCACATAGACCGTCAGCTCGGAGCGGATGCCGCGCTCGGTGTGTTCAAAAATGGAGTAGCCAAATCCGTGCCGGGTGGCGTAGGGCGTTGCCCCGCGACAGGGCAGCGGCGTCGGCGACCAGAAGTGGCCGCGCTCTTCGTCGCGCAGGTACAGGGCCTCGCCGCTGCAATCGCTGACCGGATCGTTGGCCCAGGGGCTGAGGCGGAACTCGTGCGCGTTTTCGCCCCAGGTGTAGCTTAGGCCGCTCTCGGAAATGACCGTGCCGAACTGCGGGTTGGCCAGCACATTGACCCAGGGGGCCGGCGTCAGTTGGCCCTGGGCGGTGGTGACCACATATTCGCGGCCATCCGGGGTGAACCCGCCCAGTCCGTTGTAGAACGACAGATCCAGGCGCGGCGCCGGCGCGATGGCCAGGGGTTCGGATCGATGGGTCCGGGTCGGAATCAACGCGGGCACGGCGACTTCCGCCGCAGTGCGACCTTTGATTTGTTCGGCCAGCGATCCCCGTTTGTCGGAGATGATCGCCCGGGCCACGGTTTGAATCAGGATGCGGTCTTCTTCGGCGATCTGATCTCCAGGCCGCACGAATATGCCGCCCGGCCGGTCAATGACGCTGGCCTCGATGCCGGCGGCAATCAGCCCCATGATCTGATCGTGGAGCAGTTGCCGATACCCGGCGCGGTCCTCGTTCCAGATCACCAGATCCACGGCCAAGCCCTTGAGGCGCCAGTAGGCGTGGGCCTGCACCAGTTGCCGCACCAGTTCGATGTTGGCCGGATCCTCAATCTGGAGCAGCACAATCGGCAGATCGCCGGAGATGGCGTAGCTCCAGAGCCCGGACTGGCCTCTGCGGTTCCTGATCAGGACGCTTGAGTCGGCCCGCAAGGCTGCATTGGCGTAAATGATGGAACTGGCGAGGCGCCGGTACAATTGGGCGTCGACCTCCGAGGCGTTGAACTGACGCAGCAGCACCTGGCCGTGGGTCCAGGCCAGATCAAAAACCCGGTCCGCCAAACGTCGATCCTGGTGTTTGCCCACCATCCGCAAGGCGTCGTCACGGGTTTCGCCGACCCCGGTAACCAGGTTGATGGTCACTGATTCCTCGGGTTCAATCATCACCCGATACCGGATGGCCACAATCGGATCGAGCACCGACCCCTCGCTGCCTGAGAGCGCGCCAGTGAAGAAATCGGCGCCGCCGCTCATCGCCTGGGGATCGGCGGCGGTGTTGCCGCGGCCGATGAAACGCAGACGATCGGTTTCATAGGAGATGTCGCCGACCGTGGCCCCGTGCACCGCCATCAGGTGGAACATCCAGGGCGTCTGCTCGTCGACCGAGCGGGGCCGCCGGGTGCAGAGGATCGCCCGTTGCTGGCGGATGATTTCGGTCTGGACAAAGAGATTGCTGAAGGCCGGATGGAGCGCGTCCCCGGCGGACGGGGCCAGCACCACTTCGGCGTAGCTGGTGACGTCGATGGTTTTGCGCTTGCGGGAACGATTGGTGAGCGTGATCCGGCGCACCTCGACGTCGTCTTCGGAGGAAACCACCACTTCGGTGTAGGCGTCCATGTCGTCGTGGCGGCAACGGAACTCAGCCCGCTCTTCCGAAAACACGGTCTCAAAATGGGTTGTTTCCCGCGCCACCGGTTGATGGGTGGTTGACCAGAATTTGCCGGTGGCCACGTCGCGGATGTAACAGAACGAACCCCAGTTGTCGCAGGTGCTGTCTTCGCGCCAACGGGTCACGGCCAGATCCCGCCAACGGCTGTAGCCGCCGCCGGCGTTGGTGACCATCACGTGGTATCGGCCGTTGGACAGCAGTTGCACCTCCGGGTTGGGGGTGTCCGGGCTGGAAAAAACGCGCACCGGGGTGTCCGTCTCGCCGGCGGTTTCTTGCAGTTCAGCCAACTCGGTGGCATGGGTGAAGAAGGAGGCTGATTTGGGAATCCGCTCCTGCAGCAACAACAGGGTCGCCTGAAACAGGGGCTCGGCTTCAAAGCGTTTTTGCATCGGCCGGTCGAGCAGCAGATAGGCCAGCGACAGCAGGCTCATGCCCTGATGATGGGCCATGAAGGAGCGCACCACCACGTTGGTCAGGCCGCGCGGCAGACGCGAAGGGGTGTAGTCGATTGCCTCGTAAAAGCCGAATCTTCCCGCAAAGCCTGCCGAGGCCATCCGTTCAAGGTTCACACAGGCCTTCTCGGGCTCGACCATCAGCGCCAGCGCGGTTGCGTAGGGCGCAATCACCAGATCTTCGGCCAGGCCGCGTTTGAGACCCAGGCCGGGCACGCCAAAGGCGCGATACTGATAGTTGAGCTGGGCGTCGATGGCGTTGTAGCCGCACTCGGAAACGCCCCAGGGCGTGCCGGATTTCCGGCCGTAATCGATCTGGCTGGCCACCACCGCCTTGCAGGTTTGATCAAGCAGGGTGCTGTCGTAGGTCGGCATCACCAACAGCGGCATCAGGTATTCAAACATCGAGCCGCTCCAGGAGAGCAACACCGGCCCGCAGCCGGTGGTGGTCAGGAGGCGCCCTAAGGCAAACCAGGTTTCCTGGGGCAAGGCCCCCTGGGCAATGGCCACGAAACTGGCCAACCGTGCCTCGGAAGCCAGCAGATCGTAGTAGCTGGCGTCCTGGCGATGGTCGCTGACGTTGTAGCCGATGGCCAGGAGACGCCGCGACTTGTCAAAGAGGAAGTCGTACTCCATCTGCGCCAGCCTGTTGGCCTGGCGGGCCAGGCGCTCAAAGGTCGCTATCCGCTCATTGGCGCGGCGGGCGGCATGTTCGACCAGCGGGGCGAGCGCCGGCAGGAGTTGTCCCTCAAAACCCGCCAGTTCGCGCAGGGTGGGGATACGATCAGAAAAGGGCAAGGTTTCAGGGGCATTGTGAGCCGTCGGGTTTTCCAGCCACGGCGCGAGGAACAGCAGTTCGTCGACGCCTTCACGGCACTGACGGACAAAGGCGCTGGTCCATAGCCTCACCGGGCTTTCAGCGTCGTCGGTCCAGGATTCCGCGCCGCTGACCACCTCCCCCGCCGCCGCCCAGGTAGCCAGCCGCCGGTGCAAAACCGTCAACTGGGCAGAGGGGGAAAGCAGTGCCGCCGCAACCTGTTGCTGCAGCGGCACCAGTCGCCTTTCCGCTTCCGGGTCGGCGTTTGTCGCATTTGCAGCGCTTGCCCCGTTTGCGGCCTCAACCGCGATGTTCAGGGTGTCCTGCAAGCCCTCAAGAAACCGTCTGCCGAGGATCGGCTCGTCGGAAAGCGCGAGCAGCCCCTGCCGCAAAATCAGCAAATGCCCGGCAAGGTTGCCGCTGTCGACCGAGGAAATATAGAGCGGCAGCAAGGGCCGCAGCGACTGGGTGTCGTACCAGTTGTAAAAATGGCCCCGATGCCGCTCCAGGCCTTCCATGGTGCGAAGGGCGTTGGTGGTGCGTTCGATCAATCTCCCTGGGGAAATATAGCCAAAATCGCAGGCCGTGAGATTGGCAAGCAGCGACAACCCCATGTTGGTGGGCGATGTGCGGTGCGCAATCACCGGGGCAGGATGCTCCTGGAAGTTGTCGGGCGGCAGCCAATGATCTTCCGGCCCGACAAAGGTCTGAAAAAAGGCCCAGGTTTTCCGGGCCATGGTGCGGAGAAACAGGGTCTGCTCAGGGGAAAGTTGCGCTTGGCGACGAACCGGCGGTCGGCTGATCCACCAGGCAACGGCTGGCGACGCCAGCCAGAGGGCCAGAATAGGGGCCGCCGCAAACAACGAGGTGGGCCGCGCAAGGGCCAGCAGCAGCACGGCAACGGCGGCGACAACCGGGGCAAACCACATGGTCCGGTACGAGTCGACCAGGGTGGCGTCCTGTCCGCCGTCCGATCCGCCGGACGGATTCCATTCCAGCAGTCCCCGGCGGGTGATCAGCAGTCGCCAGACTGTGCGCAAAATCGCATCCAGGCTGTAAAACGCCTCATACGGCAGGCAGGCCAGGGTAAAAACGCCCTGCACCAAGCCCAGACCGGTCGAACTCGCCGCAGCGGCGAGGTGCTGGGTCAGGGGCACGTCTGCGGGTTTGAGCAGCACATGCCAGGTTGAGGCGATCAGGGAAGGAATCAGGATGACGCCCAACACCACCGCAGTCCAGAACCAGGCCGAAGGCAGCACAGTCCAACCGAGCAGCAACAGCAGGGTCAGCGCGGCCGGCGCGAGACTGCGGCGCAGGTTGTCGCTAATCTTCCACCGCGACAGCAGGGTCAGCGGGTTGTTCCGCAGACGACCGTCCTGGCCGGGAACCGCCGGCGTCACCCACTGCGCGATCTGCCAATCGCCGCGAATCCACCGGTGGCGGCGGCTCACATCCTCGCTGTAGCGCGACGGATATTCCTCGTAGAGCTGGACATCGCTCAACAACCCGGAGCGGGCGTAACACCCCTCCAAAAGATCATGGCTGAGAATGCGGTTGTCCGGGAAGCGACCGTCCAGCGCGTATTCAAAGGCGTCGACCTCATAGATGCCCTTGCCGATAAACGAACCTTCGGCAAACAGGTCCTGGTAGACGTCGGAAACAGCGCGGGTGTAGGGGTCAATGCCGGGTTCGCTGCTGCACAGACGCGCATACAGGGAGCGGTCGGCCCCGGACAAACTGACCGCCACCCGGGGCTGCAGAATGCCGTAGCCGGAAACAACCCGCTGTTTGCCGGGATCGTAGCTGGCCCGATTGAGCGGATGGGCCATGGCGCCGACAAACTGCCAGGCGGAATCCCGCGCCAGTTGCGTGTCTGTGTCCAGGGTGATCACGTATTTGACGTTGGCCAGGATGGCCGTGTTGCCGACAATGCGCGAAAAGCGATTCTCCAAGGCGGCGTCCGGGCCGGCGCGCAGCAACCAGTTGAGGTCGGCGAGTTTGCCCCGCTTGCGCTCGTAGCCCATCCACATTTGGTCCTGCGGATTATAACGGCGCGGGCGATGAAAGAGGAAAAAGACGTCGCCGGCGGGATTGCAGTACTTGGCGTTCAGTTCTTCGATGCGCTGTTGGGCCAATTCCGCCAGGGGTTTGTCTTCCGGCGTGGTTTCAGTGGCGGCGTCGCGAAAATCGGTGAGCAACCCGTAGTGCAGGTGCTCGTCCTGATTGGCGAGAAATCGGACTTCGAGCGCCTCGATCAAGGCGTTCACGCCCTCCTCGCTGGCAAGCATGGTCGGGACCACCACCAGGGTGCGCGAACCCTGCGGAATCCCCTTGGAAAAGTCCATGCGCGGCAACGGCCGGGGGGTTGCCAGCAGGGTGGCCAACCAGTTGACCAGGGCAACCGCCAGATGGCTGCCGCCCAGCACGGCAAGCAGGCCAATCAGGCCAAGCGCCCAGCCATGCGCGCCGGCGGCGGAGAGCTTTGCGGTCAAAAGCCAGGCAAAGGCCGCGGTCAGCAGCAGGATGCCCCCGGCATAGAGCGACAACGGGAAGCGGCGGCAGATCCTGGCCAGGGTTTCAAACACCGACTGGCGCACCTCGGCTCGGTTTTCAAGCTGGGTCCGGCCCTTGTCAATCAGGTAAAAGCCGACATGCGCGGCGGGATCGTCGCCGCCCTTTTGGGCCGCTCCCTCGTGCGCCAGCTGGATGGCTTTGCGCGCCACCTCGTTTTCCGAACAGGGGCTCTTTTTAGCGATCTTTTCCACGGCGTGGCGGTAGCGGTCGCGCGAGGCAAAATCCATCTTGTCGTAGACGTCGCCGGGATCTTCGCGCAGGGTCTGTTCGACCACGCTCATGGTCTCGACAAAGATGCGCCAGTCCATGGCCCCGAGAAAACGGAGACTGTTGATGGTGTTGCTGATCGAGACCCGGTCTGCGGCCTGCTGTTGATTTTCCGCCCGCACCAGTTGCTCAATCGTCTGACCGGATTCGGCCAGACGCTGTTCAATCCAGGTGAGCGGCAGGGCCAGATCCAGGCTTTGCCCCTGGAGCCGGCGCGCACATTCGGCGACAAAGGAACTCACCAGATCCGGCTTGGACCGCGCCATGTCGGCGATCACCAGAATCAGGCTTTTCGGATCTTTCTCGGCAACCTCCAGCATCTGGTCTGCCCAGGTGTTGGCCAGATTGCGGTTGATTCGGTCGGAAGCCACCCGGGCGGCCACCCGGCGAAGATTTTCCACCAGCGCCAAACGCAGCATGATGGGGATGGCCCACAACTCGCCGAAGGTGAGGATGGTCACGGTCTGGTAGGCGGCGACAAAACTGCTGAGACTCTCCGGGTCAACGAACCCGTCGCCGTGGGCGATCGTTTCCAGGGCAATATCGTACACCCGAGGCAATCCCGCTGATTGTCCGCCCTGCAAGCGCGGCAGTTCCCGGCTGTACCCCTTAGGCAAATGCCGTTTCGCGGTTCGAATCTGCTCTTCGATCAGATAGAAGTTGTCGAGCAGCCATTCCCCGGCCGGCGCAATCCGGCGGTTTGCCCGCACCGCCTCAGTGAGAAGATCGCGCACTTGCAACAGGACGTGTTCGTTGTCAGCCAGCCGCTTCAGCAGCCGATCCTGGTGGGGTTCCGAGCTCAAGGCATGCGAGGCCGCCAGGGCCTTGCCGTGATGCTCCATCTGGTCGGCGCTGAACAACCCAGACCGCAGCGGGGCCTCGCCGGCGGCGTATTGGCGCGCCGAACTGTTGGCGCCAAGGCGCGCTTGCAAACGCAGGAAGATGTGACGGATGGTGATGATGCTGTTTTTCATGGATGAAGCTCCTTCTCAAGTCGGCGGGCCGACCCATTGAGCCGAAAAATGGAGGGGGTGTTCAATGCAATGAAAGCAGCCGCAAGAAAACGCGGATTGCCGCAGAGAAACAGTGCAAAGGCAGGAGTGCTGTCGTGTAAGAATAAGCGCCTATGTGTTCGCTACGTTTCAATCATATATTTTACCGAAGAGATTTATTGACGCTGCACAACAGATCTTGTTGGCGAATAGGTTTGACAAGATAATCGTTTGCATTCCCACGAAAGCTCATTTCTATTGTCTTCGATGACGGGTAGGCAGTGATTATGATGACGCGAGTTTTCAATTTTCTCGTCAACACCTCCTGCAAGATGTCTGTGCCGTAGCCGTCGCCAAGATTGATGTCTGCAACGATCAGATCAAAATATTCCGCATTCATCCGGGCAAGAGCAATAATATAATTTTCAGCAGTGACGACGGAATGATTTTCTTTGACCAGAAACCTGTTAAAGCTGAACCTGATGGATTCCTCATCGTCGATCACAAGTATGTGCGCCATTCGTCATTTCCTTGATGAGGGCTCTTTTCGGAGAAAAATCCGGATCAGCCTTTGCATTATAGAGGAATCTCAGGCGCCAAGTTGCACCTTGGCGCAATCAGCAGAAATTTCCATCACAGGTTCGTTGATAGAGTTTGCACAATCAAGATGCATGCCCAAACCAAAAGCAATGTAGGCGGCGCGCATTTACATTGACGTATTCAAGCCTTACGTTGAAAAAGCCGGGGCTTCATCTTCCGATTGCACGGCAGGTAATCGTTGCAATACACATAAGCGTTGCGCGTGTTCGGCTCGATCGCGCAACACCTCGCGCATCATTATAGGCGTTGCCAGGGGGTGAGCAATCAACCCGCCCGGGCAAAGAAAAAGCCCGCAGGGCATTCCCTGCGGGCTTGTTATTCCATTTCTATTGCAACCGTAAAGCACGTCGTTTTGTCATTTAGACGAGCACAGCGAGGAGAAATCTCGCCAAGGAAAAGCTCGTTATGGTGCGAGATTTCTCACTTCGTTCGAAATGACAAACCTTCGTCGGCGATGTTTTGCGCTGTGCATCATGCTTTGCTTGATGTGGACATCAAATGTCCGCGCGCCAAGTGCAACCGATTGAGCTTATCTGCTTTCGGTTGTTGTGGTCGTGCGGGTCTGTTTTTCGGTGTGGATAGGGGCTTCGGTGGTGGTGGTTGTTGTTTTCCGCACCACCACTTTGTCGGCAACCAAACGATTGCCGTCGCGGGTGTAATACACCGTAACCGGCAAGCCGGACTTGACCGTCTCAACGGACACAGGCGTGCCGGTTTCGTCAACATAGGTGGTGCTTTGCGTGGAACTGTAGCGCATGGGCGACGAACTGGTTTCCGACCGCACCACGATGGTGTCCTGGCCCAGCTCACTGATCGTTCCTGCGGTTTCGGTGGTGGTGACGCTGCTCATCTGCTCCTGGGCGTACATGCTGCACGGCAGAGCCAGCAGAGACAGGGCCAGGGTTAACGACTGTATTTTTTTCATAAATTTCTCCGTGTTAAAGTGAGATAAAAACATTGTTGACCCGAGCAAGCCGTGAAGGCAACCAGGGCCAGAGAGGCTGTGCATCCTTATTCAAGCCGCTTTCCAAACTCCTCGGCAGCTACTGCAGCTACTGCAACTCCTTTAGGGCAGCGAGATCGGTTTTCATCGAGGCCAGCAGGTCTGCCATCTCGTTGCCCTGAGGATCAAGCGCGACGCCCCCCAGAGACTTTTCGACGCAGACATTGACGACCTCGGCCAGATTGTGCTTGTTCTTGCCCATGATGGTAAATTTTTTCCGTTGAAACAGATCACTGCTCAGCCCCTTGCCGTTAAGGTGGCAAGCGTTGCAGCTTTTTCCGGTGGTTCCGCCGCCCAGATCAACGCGCTGAAAAAGGATCTCCCCCTTGTTGGCGTCGGCGGCGTGGGGCAGGTGCACGCCGCCGCCCGCCATCAACAACAACGAGGCCACAACCAACGCTTTTTCCATCCCCGCCCTCCTGACGCCCGACTCACCCCGGATTGCCTTTGCTTCAAGCCTTCATCGCCTTCAGACTTTCCTTCAAGCCTTCCATAAGCCATGGAGATTGCAATATTCGCGGGCAGACACCTTGTCCGCCTTGACGCAGAAGGTTGCCTCCGGGGCCATGCCGGGTTTGAGTTCCTGACGGTAGACCTTGCCGTCGGCCACCAATTCAATCCACTCGATCCAATGTTTGTCTTCCATGGGATGGGCAACGCTGCCAACGGCAACCTTATAGCCGTCCGCAACCTGGGTGATCACCGGCACATGTTTTTCCTTGGCCGCGTCCACCGTGTTCTCGGCCATCAAGACCATGGGCTGGCCGCAGCACACCAATTCCCCTTCGCCGGCATGCACGACTTCAACGATGTTGCCGCAGACGGTGCATTTATAAATTTCATTGAGTTTGCTCATAGTTCAATCTCCTTTGTAATTTTGATAGGTTGCAATGCAGTGCGCGTTCTCCAGCCTGCCGTCACATTGGCGCCAGGCGTGATAGGCGGTTGTTCAATGGGCGGAAAACGAACCAAGGATCAATCCCTTGTTAATTTTCCCATCCGCCCGTTCATCCGTTCATCCGTTCATCCGTTCAACCCTACACCTCGGCAATGGTCTTTTGGATCTCATCCTGCAATCCTTTCCAGACGCTTTCCGCCCTGTTCTTCATCTGGTTCCAGACGTCTTCGTCGGCGCCGTCCAACGCCTGCCGCCATTGCGCCTTGGCATCGGCGAAACGCTGCTCCAGCGCTTCCATCCGGTGGACGTGCTTGGCCCGATCCTCGGCCGTTAAACTCCTCGGCTGGGTTTTGTATTCGGCCAGTTGGGCCTGGACCAGCGCCAATTCGGCCTCGATCTTCTGCCTGTATGCTGCTTGGGTTTCTTGTGCGTTCATTGCGCTGTCCTTTAGTTGACGTTTGCAGACGTGTCGGCTCATACGCCGTTTGTTCGATGGCGTTCAAAGACCAAGAGCCGTTGGGCTATCTCAAGACCAAGCGAAACGCCTTATTCCCCCCCAATGCACAGGTCGGCATCCTGTTCCTGCAGCACCTCCCGAACTTTGGTCGCCAAATCATGGACCGAGAAGGGCTTTTGCAGGAAATTAACCCCCGCCTCCAGCACGCCCCGGCGGGCGATGACGTCGGCGGGATAGCCGGACATGAACAAAATCTCCAGACCAAGTGAGAGGGCTTGCAAGCGTTCCGCCAGCTCCCGACCGTTCATTTCCGGCATGACCACATCGGTGATTGCAAGGTGGATCTGGCCTTCGTGTTTTTTGGCCAGCTCGATGGCCTCGCTCGGCGTCCCTGCGGCCAGCACCTGATACCCCAGTTTTCGCAGCATCATTTGGGCCATCATCAAGAGCACCGATTCATCCTCCACCACCAGCACGGTCTCGCCCTGGCTTAAAGGCATATCCAACGCTTTAGTTTGTGCGGAAACGGCGTCCTGCTCCATATGCTGGGGCAGGTAGATGCGGAAGGTGGTTCCATTGCCCAGTTCACTGTAGACGTTGATGAATCCATCATTCTGTTTGACAATGCCATGCACCGTGGAAAGCCCCAGACCGGTGCCGTGGCCTTCTTCTTTGGTGGTGAAAAACGGATCAAAGATGTTCCCCATGACCTCCTTACTGATGCCGCAACCATCGTCGCTCACCGCCAGCAGGACATAGGCTCCTTCGACAAACCCTAAATGATCGGCACAGTAGGCCGCATCAAACACAACGTTTCCGGTTTCAATGGTAATCTTGCCGGGGCCGGCCAAGGCGTCCCTGGCGTTGACGCAGAGATTGGCCAGAATCTGATCGACCTGGGTGGGGTCCATTTTGATCGGCCGCAGGTTCGCCTTGGGCAGCCAGGCCAGGTCGATGTCCTCGCCGATCAAGCGGCGGATCATGGCGAGCATGGTCTCCACGGTCTGGTTCAGGTCAAGCACCACCGGGACAATCGTCTGTTTACGGGCAAAGGTCAGCAATTGCCGGGTGATGCCTGCGGAACGTTTTGCAGCGGTGATGATGATTTGAAGATCGTCATGCAGCGGATCGACCGGGTCGACCTTTTCCAGGGCCAGTTCCGCATATCCGAGGATAACGCTAAGCATATTGTTGTAATCGTGGGCCACGCCCCCGGCGAGCAAACCCACCGCCTCCATCTTCTGGGCCTGCTGAAACTGGGCCGCCAGCCGGAGAGGCTCGGTGATGTCGCGTTTGACGGCTACATAGTTGACAATCCGTCCCGAAGCTTCGCGAACCGGAGAAATCGTGGTCTCCTCGGTGTAGAGCGAGCCGTCCTTGCGCTTGTTGACCATACGCCCAGCCCAGGTTCGACCGCTCGAGATGGTCTCCCAGAGATCGCGGTAAAACAATTCGTCATGGGCGTCGCTCTTGAGGAGGCGCGGATTGCGGCCGAGCAGGTCAGTGTGGCTGTAGCCCGTCATCTGCTCGAAGGCTGGATTGACAAACTCGATGTTCCCTTGGGCGTCGGTCATCACAATGCCCTCGCCGGCCTGCTCGATGGCGGCCAGCAACCGCTTGCGTTCGGCGTCGTCCCGCTTGCGGGCGGTGATGTCCCGGATGTTGCATTGAATCACCTTGCTCTGGTCCACGAGATAGACGTTGCTGACAAATTCCACCGCAATGGGGTGGCCATCGTGGGTTTCCAGCGGCAAGTCTTCGTAGCGAATGTATTCGCTGTCCTGCAGGATCTTGAACGCTTCCTTTGACGCGGCGATGTCTTTGAACACGCCGAGTTCCCAGATATATTGCCCGCACAGCGCGTGATAGGAATACCCCAGCAACTGCAGCAGGAAAGGATTGACGTCCACCACCTTGCCTGTCTCGGCGTCAAGGATCAAAATGCCGTCTCGGGCTGATTCAAAGAGTCGCCGGTAGCGTTTCTCGGAGCTTTCCAGAGCCTGCCGGAGGTTCTGCTCTTCGAGCAGTTTATTTTTGAGAACAGCGAGTTGCCCGCGGAGGTCGCTGTCGGCGGGGTCGAGCTGGTTGTCGAAAGAGGTGTTCGGCATGGTTCTATCCTCTCTCCTTGCGCACTTGCTGAACGTTGGCTGAGCGTTGGCTGAATGTTGCACGAGCGTGGCTCGCCAGGTCGCTGGCGCTGGTCTGGGGATGCAGTGGGGAGAGCGTCTCGCTGAATTGCTGGTTGTCGTGCTTAATCATCGTTGCTTGCACCTATCAATGCCCATAAAGATTATTCCGTTTCTCAATCAAATGAAGCTTGAGTGAAGCTCAAATGAAGCAAACGCACAGAGCAAAACCTCGTCGACAAAGGGGTGTCATCTCGACCGTAGGGAGAGATCTCGGGATCTCCGCGAGATTGCTCCTTGCGTGCTCGTCGACAAACAGACAATCTTCACTTTTGAAATAAAAATGGAATTACGCCCCAACCGCAGGCGACTCCCCGGCAGGCCTTTTGGCGCGCTGACGAAGGAAACTCACCCCGTCCTGTTGCGACAAGCCTGCAATCAGCCACGCCTTTTCCGGGTCCATACACGGCTCGTTCACACATTGATCCGCCTCCGAATTGATCCAGCAGACCGTGTTCACCATGGGAAATGCCCGGTGTTTCAAGAAATAGTCCCTGGCAAAGCGGACAAGATCCATCTGTTCCTCGGACAAGGCGTCAATCCCTTCCTTAGCGGCCAAGGCGGCGGCAACATCCTCATTCCATTCATTTTGATCGACCAGAAAACCGGCCTGATCAAGCTGGACTTCCTGTCCGTTGGATGCACATACAATCATAGCGAACACCTGTAAGCATGGCTGAAGGATCAAGGTTGCCGCGAGCGCCTGCCTCGCAGGCGGCCGGCTCTCCTTCGCCGGTTGGACGCCTGACAAAGCCGAGCCTGCGCTTAAATTCCAATTCCATTGCAAAAGTAAAGCGCCCCTGTTTGTCGACGAGCACAGCGAAGAGAAATCTCGCAAAGGAACATTTCGCGAAGGCGCGAGATTTCTCGCTTCACTCGAAATGCCTTTATATGACAGACCCAAAGAAACTCCTGAAAAACGATTGTTTTATCCCTTGGCCAACGTTCTTTTTTTGTCATCTCGACCGAAGGGAGAGATCTCGCCTTTATATGACACACCTTCGGCGACAAGGTTTTGCTGTGTGCATCATGCTGCGCTTGGTTGAGCAATGGAACAAGCAGCACTGGGGGCAGAGTCTCTCTAGCCATATCCGTGCCGAGGCCGGAGACAGGCCGAGCTATCTTGTTTTATCTTGGGAGGACGGTGTCTTAGAACGGCGGCGAGGAGCTTCCGGCGCAAAGCCGGCAGGGCGAGAAGTGTTGCTCGCAACGGAAGTGATGAACACACTTTCCGGACTGCGAGCAACGCGCGGGCGGCAAGGCCTCAGGAACGCAGGGGCGGCTCGATGAGATTGTATTTTTTGATGCGCCGATACAGGGTGACGCGATCAATGCCCAGCAAGCGGGCGGCTTTGGCTTTGTTCCAGGCGGTTTTGGTCAGGGCGGCAAGCGTTGGGTCAAGATCGCCTTCCTGCGCCGCTCCGGATGAGCGCCGCATTCCGGGAATTTTCATAAACTCCGACGGCAGATGCTCGATGGTGATAATGTTCTGATTGCACAGGACAAAGGCGTGTTCCATGGCGTGTTCGAGTTCGCGCACATTGCCCGGCCAGGGATATTTGTTCAACGCCTTGAGCACGTCTGCGGACACGCCCTCAATGTTTTTCTTGAATTTGGCGTTGAACTTGTCGCGAAAGTGTTCAAGCAACAGCGGAATGTCGTCGCGCCGGTCGCGCAGCGGCGGCAACCTGATCTCCACCACCTTGAGCCGGTAGTAGAGGTCTTCGCGCATCTCGCCCAGCCTGACTTTCTCCGGCAGATTTCGGTTGGTCGCCGCGATCAGGCGCACGTTCACCTTGGTGGAAACCGAACTGCCGACGCGCTCGAATTCGCTCTCTTCCAGCACGCGCAACAGTTTCACCTGGATTTTGGGCGAGATGTCGCCGATTTCGTCAAAAAAGATGGCCCCGCCGTCCGCCCGATGGAATCGGCCCTCATTGTCCCGGACAGCGCCGGTGAACGACCCTTTGACATGGCCAAAGAGTTCGGCTTCCAGCAGGTTTTCGGGCAACGCCGAGCAGTTCACCTTGACCATCGGTTTATGACTGCGGTCGCCGGCAAGATGCAGCGCCTCGGCCACCAGCTCTTTGCCGGTGCCGCTTTCCCCGGTGATCAGCACCGTGGTTTGCACATTGGCCAGGGCTTTGATCAGGGAATACACCTGCTGCATCGGCTCGCTTTTGCCAATAATGCGATGAAATTGCCGATGCTCGGTCAGCTCCCGTTCCAGGTCAACCACCTGGGTGTCGTCCCGCACCACCATCACCACGCCTGAGGTCGCCCCCTGGAGATCGAGCAGCGGATAGGCGCGCACGCTGACAACCCGCGCGGCCCGGTTCTCCTGCCGGCATTCGATCCGGTCCGCCTCAACCGAAGCGCCGCTGCTGATCGCCGACTCGAGCAGTTCCCGGCATTGCCCTACGCACCGCAGATCAAGGGCGCTGAACGGTTTGCCGATGTCGTCTCGGGAGCAGCCGCACAGGGTCACGGCTGCATCGTTCAGCTCGACCAGTTCCGCCGCTTTGTCGACGGTGATGATCGCGTCCTTGACGCTCCTGAAAATGGCTTCCAGGTTGGTGCGATACCGCTCTTTTTCCTCAAGGAGGGCCTTGTACTTCAAGGCCGTTCGGGTGAGGCCCAGCAATGCTTCCTGGTTGACCGGCTTGGGGATGTAGTCGAAGGCGCCCAGGCGGATGGAATCGGTTGCGGTCGCCACCCCCGGGTCTCCGGTAATCATGATCACCGGACAGCTCAACCCTCGCCGCTTGATCTCGCGCAAAACATCAATGCCGGTGCCGTCCTCAAGGATGATGTCGGCAAAAACCACGTCAAAGCATCCCTCGTCGAGCCGGGCAAACGCTTCGTCGCAGCTTGCGGCGGTGGCCACGATATACCCCGCGGCCCTGAGAAATCGTTCGAAGGTGAAACGGATGGATTCCTCGTCGTCAATCACTAAAATTTTCGCACTCATGCTCCGCCTTGGCATCGCCTTGATGCACCGGTAAATCAATGATAACTCGGGTGAACTCGCCCTTGACGCTCTCAAAGGCAAGGTTCCCGCCATGGGCTGCAATAATCTTTTGGGTGATGCTCAACCCCAGTCCCGTGCCTTTGCCGAACGGCTTGGTGGAAAAAAACGGTTTGGTCAGCACCGCCAGTTCATGCGCGGCAATCCCCTCCCCTTGATCATAAAAAATAACCCGCACATACGGCTGATCGTCGATCATCGCACTCTCGCCGCTGATGTCGAGCCGCTTGTTGTCGTGCCGTCCCGAGTATTTTTCGTTCAAGGCGTAGCGCGCATTGTTGATGATGTTGATGAAACATTGCTGGATCATGTGAAAATTGGCGTCGATCTGCGGCAGGTCGTCGGGAAAGTTGACGGTGAGCGCAATCCCTTCCTTGCGGATTTGCGCCTGGGTGAGCACCATCGATTCCGCCACAACGGTCGCAATGCTCGTCGGCCTTTTCTCTTTGCGCCGATCATGCTGGGCGTAGGAGAGCAGGGTTTTGACGATGCGGCCGACCCGCTCCCCTTCCTTGACAATGCGTGCGCCGATGTCCTTTTCCAGGCTGTCCGGGCTGCACTCGTTGAGCAGAATCTGGCCGTAGTTGATGATCCCGGTGATCGGATTGTTGATCTCGTGCGCCACTCCGGCGGCCAGTTCGCCCAGCGAGGCCAGATGACTGGCCTGAATCGCCTCCGCCTTCATCGCCATCTTCTCGGTGATGTCGCTCACCAAAAGCAGCACGCCGCCGACAGTGCCCGCCTCTTTGATCGGAAAGGCTTTAATGTCCAGCACCGCCCCATTGTAGGAGACCACAGCGGCTTCCTTTTGCCCCGTGGCAAAACATCGCGACACCGGGCAGTCCTCCAACAGCGCCATACGGTCATGGAGCAGCTTGTAACAGTATTGCCCTGCCGGATCGGACACCACGCTGTCCAGATCCAGGGTGTTGTCGCCGTTGATCCACAATATGTCCATCTGCGGGGAGAGCAGAATCAAGGTGTCGCTGATCGCATTTAAAAGGGCCCGAAATTCCTGGGAGAGCTTTTTAAAATTTTTCTCGCTCTCGCTGAGCGCGATGGTGCGCGCCTCCACCCGGCTCTCCAACTCGCCATACAATCGCACCAGCTCTTCATCGACCGCCTTCCGGGCGGAGATGTCGGTGATCGTCGTCCGGCACAGCGGCAGGCCGTCGGCGTCCAGGGACCGAATGCTGTCGACCTGGACGCACAAATCCGGCGCGCCTTGCCGTTCCAGTCGCAGCTGGCAGGCATGCCGTACATCGCTCTGCGCAACCTGATGCAGGTGGGTGCGAAAGGCGGGCCGATCCGCCGCCGTTGCATACAGCGACAGGGCGGTGTTGATCAGGCGACCCCGATCAATGCCCAACTGGCCGGCAAAGGTAAGGTTGGCCTCCACAATCCGGCCCCTGCTGTTGGACGTGACGTACCCCACCGGCGCAAATTCGTAGAGATCGGAATATTTCTCCAGCGATTCCCCCAATTCCTCCTGGGTCATGCGGAGTTCCTCGTTTTGCATCTCAATTTCAATCTGATGCACCTGCAACTCATGCAGAAGCTGCTGGCAGTGCTGTTCATCCATGGCCGGGGCATTGGGCGACGCATTTTTTCCGCCTCGTTGCTCGGCTAAGCGACGCAATTCGGCAAGACGATCTTTGTCAGGTGGTGGGTGGTCAGTCATATTTACGCCCTCGGTTCCAGTCCTTTGCGGGTTGTGCAGCAGCGGCTGCATCGTGTAGCGGAAGCGCCCGCGCGGTGGGTTGAAAAGACGGATGTGCAGAAGCGCCTGATTCAATAAACGAACGGCGCGGGGGTTTTCGGAGATGGGGTGATCATCAAGCAGGGTTGGGGTTCCTGCCTATCGTTGCTGAAACGTCGTTGAAGCGTTGCTGAAATGTCGCTGAAATGTCGCCGGAGAAGCAGCGACCTCTTCCCGGTCCAGATTCCAGGAATGACGGTGCAGACAGATTCGACGATTCAATACAAAGTGTAACGTTTAGCCTGAGAATAGCGACACATTTCTGTTACGCGCAACGTTTCTCCTTGTTCCGGGCATCCGGCCGTCTCATCTTAACCAAGCCAACTCTATGGAATGGCGAAACAAAACACAGGGACGACTCTTTAATTTTTCAGGCACTGAACTTGCCCTAAGACGACGCAGGGGACACACAACAAAAATCAACGCAAGCCGCTGGGACAGAAATAACAGATGAGGATCGCCCACATGAACACCACAACTCGAGCCGTAGTGGTTGCCGTCGCCTTGCTGTGCGCGCAACCCGTGACGCACCTGTTCGCAGCCGCCGAGAGCGCGCAAACCGCTCTTGACCAGAGAAATCGCGAAAAGATGCACAATCAGGAAGCCCGCTCAAATGCCAAGCGTCCCGACGTCCCGCCTCCCTCCTTTGACGCCGTGGCGAAACAGGCGAACCAGGGAGACCCGGCGGCTCAGTATCGGCTTGGACGGATGTACTATTTTGGCGACGGCGTGGCCGAGAACAGGGAGCAAGCCGCCCGGTGGCACGCCAAGGCGGCCGATCAGGGCCATGCGGAAGCGCAATATGTGCTGGGGCTGCTGTACAGCGCCGGAGACGGCGTTCGTCAAGACAGGGAGAAAGCGGTGCAACTGATCGTCAAGGCGGCGGAACAGGGCCTGGCGGAAGCGCAATTTGCCCTGGGCCTGATGTATCAGACCGGCGAAGACGTTCCGCAGGACAACGACAAAGCCGCGGAGTGGCTGGCCAAGGCGGCCGCGCAAGGGCGCAAATAATCTGCGGCGGCGTCTTCTGAGGGCATGCTCGCATTTCTCGCCTCCTCGCATGCTCGATCCTTTATCCCTTTCTACCGGCTTGGCGGGAAGAGGTTGCCGAAGCCGCGTGTCACAGAAAAAATCGCAACGCTTGTGCGACACGCAACGCTAAAACCCGCCAGACGCTGCCTTGGCGCGAACCGCAAGCCCACCCAAAAGCCTATTTTATCGCAATTACATACAGACTGCGGCGTTCGTGCCTTTGGGCGCCGAACTTGCGTAACAAGCAATGTAGGCGCCGCAAACCACACGGCGGCGCGACCAACACATTCAAGAAACCGGCCGGGGAACCCCTCCGGCAGGACAGACACGATGGACACCTCGGCAAGGCCAGCGCATGCAAGCGACAACTTGCCGCCTTTCAACAGGAGACGCACATGGACAACAACGAAAGCGATACGACTGCCGGCGGACCCGGCCCGGAATTGATGGGCGCCAAAACCCTGATCGGCAACGACGTCCACAGCCATAAAGGCGAAGACATCGGCGACATCAAAGACATCATGCTCGACGTGCGCAGCGGCATGGTGCGCTATGCGGTCTTGGCCTTCGGCGGCTTTCTCGGCATGGGCGAAAAGCTGTTTGCCGTGCCGTGGGTTGCGCTGACGCTCGACACCACCAACAAGCGCTTCATTCTCAATGTAGAGAGGGCAAGCCTTGCAAACGCGCCGGGCTTTGACAAAGACAAATGGCCGGACATGGCCGACTCGCGCTGGGCAAAAGAAATTCACTCCTACTATGGGGTCGAACCGGAATCTGCAGGCACGCCGATCTAATGCGTTTCTACGGCGTCGCGATCCTGAGCCTTTAGATTCGACGCGATTCGGCGCGATTCTGATCATTTACAATTATGACCGTGGCGGGTGAGCGGCCAAGGCAGACGAGGCCCGGCCCACCACCATCAACCCATAATAACAACCAGGAGACATTCCAATGAACAAAAGAACCTTGCACATCAAAGCGGCCTGCTCCACAGCTCTATTGGCCACGGCGTCGGCGTTTTTGCTGTTCGGAGCGCCGGCGTTCGCCTCGGACACCGACGACCGCATCGAATCGTCAGCCAGGGAGTCGTACATCTTCAAAAACTACCTCAATGACGACGTGATCAAAATCACGGCAAAGGACGGCGCCGTTGTCATGACCGGCAGCGTCACTGCGGAACCCCACAAACAGCTGGCCACCGAGACCGTGGAGAGCCTCCCTGGGGTGAAGAGCGTTGACAATCAGTTGGTGCTCAACAACGCGCAGACCGCTGGAAGCCAGGACGCCCTGGTCAGGGAACGGGTGAAACTCGAGATGCTGTACCATCGCAACCTGAGCGTCTCCAAGCCTGACTTTGAGGTGAAAGACGGCGTTGTCACTGTTCGGGGAGAGGCCGCGAGCAAGGCCCAAATCGACCTGACCACGGAATACATCAAGGATGTTGACGGCGTCAAAGACGTCAAAAACGAAATGGTTGTGGCCAATGCCGGCAAAACCATGGGTGAAAAGGTTGAAGGCGTGGGCACGTCGATAGACGACGCGTCCATCACCGCCTTAGTCAAAGCGACCTTGCTGTATCACCGTTCAACCAGCGCCCTCAACACCAAGGTTGAGACCAAGGAAGGCGTGGTCACATTGAGCGGCTCGGCCCAAAACGCCGCTGAAATGGATTTGGCCACCAAATTCGTCAAAGACGTACATGGCGTCAAGAGCGTGGTCAACAACATGATCATCGAAAAAGCAGCGCCCCAAACCAAATAACAGAGCGCTTGGTTGCCGGCTGAGAGGCGACATGGTCTCGGCCGGCGCCGGGCGATCCGTGCAACCTGAGCGGAGGAGCAAATGTTGTGGAAACTCGCAGTGGTGTTGTTGATCTTGTGGGTGCTGGGGCTGGTGAGCAGTTACACCGTGGGAGGATTGATTCATATCCTGCTGGTCGTGGCCCTGGTTGTGCTTGTGATCAATTTTCTCCAGGGCCGCCAGTGAACAAAATGGAAACCTTGGCTAACAAACAGAATGAAACCAACTCAATGGACAGGCTCCCTGCTAGCAACGGCGCATCAGCCGAAGTGCAGCAGCGCCTGTCCTCTTCTCCAGGAGGCAGCAGCATGACCTTACTCAACAATCTCATCAAAATAGGAGGATCAGCCGTGATTCTAAAAGACATTGCAGACCGGATACTGGGCGCCAGAATCAACCGTGAACAGACCTTGCGCCGAAAAAACGCCGGCATGCTGGCTATAGGCGTTGCCCTTGGCGGCGCGGTCGGCGCGATTGCGGGCATCCTCTATGCGCCCAAGGCTGGGCGGGAAACGCGTGAGGAACTGAGCCAGCGCAGCTGCCAAGCCTGGGGGAAAATGAAGGACAACGTCTCCGCCACCGGGCACAAATTGGTCGACGCAGTCGAGGAAAAGAGTGCCCGCGTGTACACAGCGGCCGAAAAGGGCGTTGACGCAGCCAAGGAATCGTTCCAGGAAACTTCGGACTTGCGCGAAAAAAACGCCTGAAACGGCGGGCAAGAACAACCTCATTGGCAAGGATCTCGTTATGGAAGGATACATCACATTCGGTCAACTGGGCCTGCTGATTCTTTTCCTGCTGCTGCTGGCAGTGGGCGGCTATGTCATTGTCACCCTGAAAAACGTCAACGCCGCAGTCAAGGATATTGGCGCGATCCTTAAAGACAACAAGGACGCGCTCAACCTGGCCATCCCCAATATCGCCATGGCCTCGGAGAATGTGGTAGCCCTTACCAGCGAGTTGCGGGCCGGCCTTGGCGAGGCAAGCCGGGCGATTGGAACCGCCGACCAGATAGCGACCTACGCGGTGGTTATCGGCGAAGCGGCCAAGGCGCTGGTCGGCGTTTTTTCCTCGGCCAGAAAATAGCGCTGAGCAAGCGTCAACCCCTTTATCGCGCTCTGGCACTGGAAGCGTTGAAAGCGTTGAAGGCGCGAGCAGGTTCAACAGGCAAACAGATAAACAGGCAAACTCTAGGCCCCGCCCTCACTCCATTGCTGCGCCTGCAGTGCAACCCAATTAAGGAATGAACATGAAACAACCTTTGCAGCCACGATCAAACGGCCGGGCAATTTTCTCGACCCTGCTGCTGCTTGCCCTCGCCTTTCCGGGCGTAGCCGGGGCAACCCCGGCAAGCGACGAATACATCCGGGGATACGCCACCGCGATTCTTCAACGGGACTTTCAGGTCACGGCGGAAACCGTCCGGGTCGGATCCGGCGTGGTGTACATCCGGGGACTGGAGGCGTCGGACGGCGTCCGCGACCGGATGAAGACGTCGCTTGCCGCCATCGAAGGCGTCAATCAGGTGGTGGTGGTCGAGGCCGGCGACCTTGCGACCGCAGGAGACCCATCGGAAATCACCCCCGAAGTCAACGTCTTCCTGCCCCGGGATTTGCTCTTCAAATCGCTGCTTGCCGATCCCCGTTGGCCGCATTTTTCCGCCTCCTATCAGCAGTACATGCAAAACAGCCAGCTGGAAGGGGTGGGATCGGCGACCTTTGGCGAGACCTTCAGCTTTTATCGATTTGGCGGGCCATGGAACAGCCAAATGGAAACCGGGCTTCAGGCCGGAGTGTTCTCAATTTTTGACATGGATGCGGATTCGCATGACCTTGTCAATGCCGACTACTTTGTGGCCGTGCCCCTTTCGATCAAAAAGGACAATTTTTCCGCCATGGCTCGGCTCTTCCATCAGAGTTCCCATCTGGGCGACGAATACCTGCTGAGTGGGGATTCCGGCGAACGGGTCAACCTGAGCTATGAAGGGGTCGACATGATCCTCTCCTACCATCTGCCCTACGGCTTTCGCATCTACGGCGGCGGCGGCTATCTGTTTGACCGCGATCCCGACGATCTTGAGCCGGGGATCGCGCAGTCGGGTTTGGAGTTCAGAAGCCCGGTCGCCTGGTGGGGCGGAGCGCTCCGGCCGGTCGCGGCCGTTGACCTGCAGTACCACGAGGAAAACGATTGGGACGCCAACGTGTCCTTGCGCGGCGGGTTCCAGCTTGAAAATCCGGATTTTATCAGCCGCAAGCTGCAAATCCTGCTCGAATATTACAACGGCAGCTCTCCCAACGGTCAGTTCTACGCCCGAGACAACGTCGAGTATGTGGGCCTCGGTTTTCATTTTTTCTATGATTAAGCAGCATAAGCTGCAACAGGGCGACGGCGGAAAACCTGCCGCCTGACGTCAAAAAATACGGCCGCCAAGCAAGGAGCAATCACATGAAATCAAGCACAAGAGATCAAGCAGAAGGATCGTTCCATCAAATCAAAGGCAATGTCAAAGAAATTGCCGGCAAACTCACCGGCAAACCCAAACTGGAAGCTGACGGCAATGTTGAAAAGAACGCCGGCAAGGTCCAGGAAAAAGTCGGCGAGATCAAGGAAGTGCTGGGGGAGTGACATCGTTTCCATTGCAACTGTGAAGCGCGACTGTGTGTCGTTTCGACGGGCACAGCGAGGAGAAAGCTCATTATGTCCCGATATTTCTCGTTTCACTCGAAATGACGCACCTTTGCCGACAAGATTCACGGCTGAAACCATGCCCGCGCATCCACAAACCGCCGCCGCCATCCCCACCACAAGGAGCACGTCTCTATGAAACCACTGCATTATGCAGCCCTGGCCGCCACCGTTTTCGCCCTGCTGTTGTTTTTTGCGCCCGCGCATGCGTCAAAGGCCGACGACCGTATCGAAGCCTCGGCGAAAAACACCTATATTTTCAAAACGTTTCTCAAAGACGACGACATTAAGATCCAGGCCCAGAAAGGCCATGTTGTGCTGACCGGGCTGGTGTCTGAACAATCCTACAAGGTGTTGGCCGAGAAGACCCTTGCCGGCTTGCCCGGAGTGAAGAGCGTCGACAACCGACTTGAAATCAAAGGCGCGCCCCCAACAGCCAACTCGGACGCCTGGATGAAGGAAAAAGTGCAACTCGTCCTGCTCTTTCACCGCAGCGTCAACGCCGTGGATACGCAAGTCGACGTCAAAGACGGGGTCGTCACCCTGCGCGGCAAGGCGACCAGTCTCGCGCAAAAGGAACTGGCGGCCGAATACGCCCGGGATGTGGATGAGGTGAAAGACGTAATCAATGAGATGACCGTGTCTCTTGCCGGCGAACAACCAACCAAAGCCGCAGTCAAAACCATTGACGACGCGTCCATCACCGCCCAGGTGAAAATGGCGCTGCTGCTCCATCGCTCCACCAGCGACCTCGACGCCCTGGTCAAGACAAAACACGGCGTAGTCACCGTCAACGGCAAAGTTAAGACTGCGGCGGTCAAAGATCAGGTGAGCAAATTCGTCAAAGATGTTCACGGGGTGAAGAGCGTCAACAACCGGATGACCGTCGAATAGACGGCAACGGAAGCGGCCTGCAAACAACCGGTTTGCTCGCCTGCGCGGACATCGCGAAACCACAACCCACAACGAAAAGGGGAAAAGTGTGAGCACAATAACCACCAAAGACAACACCCAGATCTACTACAAAGATTGGGGAGCGGGCAAACCTGTGGTTTTCAGTCACGGCTGGCCGCTCAATGCCGACGCCTGGGAATCCCAGATGGTCTTTCTCGCGTCCCACGGCTATCGCTGCATCGCGCATGATCGCCGGGGCCACGGTCGATCCAGCCAACCGTGGAACGGCAACGAGATGGACGTCTACGCCGACGATCTGGCCGAACTGCTGGACGCGCTCGATCTGAAAGAGGCCTGCCTGATCGGTCACTCAACAGGAGGCGGCGAGGTTGCCCGTTATCTCGGTCGACACGGGGACGCACGGGTCGCCAAGGTCGTTTTGATGGGCGCAGTGCCGCCATTGATGCTCAAGACCGAGGCCAATCCCGGCGGCCTGCCCATTGAGGTGTTCGACGACATCCGCACGGGCCTTGCCGCTGATCGCTCGCAGTTTATCAAAGAGTTGACCACGCCGTTCTTCGGCGCCAACCGCGAGGGGCACAAGGTGACTCAGGGGATGCGGGATGCGTTCTGGTTCCAAGGAATGCAGGGTGGGCTGAAGAACGAGCTCGATTGCATCAAAGCCTTCTCTGAGACCGATTTCACCGAGGATTTGAAAAAAATCAAGGTCCCGACCCTGATCATTCACGGCGGCGACGATCAGATTGTGCCGATCATGGCCTCGTCGATGCTCTCGTCGAAGCTGATCAAAAACGCAACGCTGAAAATCTATCCGGGCGCGCCCCACGGCCTGGCTGACACGCACAAAGACATGCTCAACGCCGACCTGCTCGCCTTTCTTACCGCCGCCTGAGGTTTGGCCGCTTGAGTTATGGCCTTCGGCAGGGACATCGCAGCGACGGGGCCTTTAGCGCCGTCCGCACAACCATCAACAAGGAGAATCCACATGCCGCAATTCAGCTCAGCCTTTTCAGGGTTGGCAAACGACAAGAAGCTCACCAACGAAGAACTGATCCGCGCCATCCGGTTCATGATTGCCTCTGAATACGAGGCCACGCAGTTGTACCAGCAGCTTGCCGAGTCAACCGACAACAAGCTGGCCATCGCGGTTCTGAAGGACATCGCCGATGAAGAACTCGTCCACGTCGGCGAATTTCTCCGTCTCCTCAGGGAGCTGGCGCCGGAAGAAGAGAAGCTATATGCCAAAGGTGCGAAGGAAGTTAAGGAATTCATCAAAGAAATGAAGTAGAATAGGAGGCAGGTTCCACAAAACGGGACGGAACCCACTGCATTTTGCCCGGTTCCCATCGCTGCCTCATCCATCCACCCAAACCGGAAGGAGGTTTCTATGATCAAAATCGACGCCCATCTCGGCGCAACAGCGCTCAATCGACGGGATTTTCTCATAGCCTCGGCGGGAACTGCCGCCGCGTTTGCGATGAGCGGTTTTCCGGGGAGCGCCCACGCGGCTGGAACCATAGTGCTGCCTGCCCTCCCCTATGCTGAAAATGCGTTGGAACCGGTGATTACCGCCAACATGATTGGGTTTCATTACGGCAAGCACCACAAAGGCTACGTCGACAACCTGAATAAATTGATCGCAGGCACAGAGTATGCCGATCTTCCTTTGGAAAAGATTATTACCAGCGTCTCAGGCCTGCTCGATAAAACCGCGATCTTCAATAATGCCGCGCAGATCTGGAACCACACCTTCTACTGGAACAGCATGACCCCCAAAGGCGGCGGCGAGCCGCCGGCGGCATTGAAGCAAAAAATTGACGCCTCTTTTGGCAGCGTCGACGCCTGCAAAAAAGAACTTGCCGGCGCTGCTGTTTCGCAGTTTGGCAGTGGTTGGGCTTGGCTGGTCCTTGACGGCGACAAACTTAAGGTGGTAAAGACCAGTAACGCCGACACGCCGTTGACAATGGGCGTGAAGCCCCTGCTGACCGTGGACGTGTGGGAACACGCCTATTACCTGGAGTATCAGAATCGACGCGCCGACTATGTCAACGCAGTGCTCGACAAGCTGATCAACTGGCAATTTGCCGCACAAAACATCGGCTGAACGCACGCTTGAACCTGCTTGAACCGTTCCGGCGACGATTAAACCCATCAAATCTGCTCTCACCCCTGACGATCCAAAGGATGCGCCGGGATTGAGAGCAATACAGAGTGCTGGATGATCCTTTTGATCATGCAGTGTATGACCGATGGCCCCGAAACGGGACCGTCAACCTAAAGGTGTAACACGATTACACAACGAAAAAGGAGTAGTTGCAATGGCTGAAGGAACAGTAAAATGGTTTAATGATTCTAAGGGATTTGGATTTATCGAGCAGGAAGGCGGCAAGGATGTGTTTGTGCATCATTCCGCTATTCAGGCCGAGGGGTTCAAATCTCTCCAAGAGGGGGATCGCGTCAAGTTCAATGTGGAGGACGGCGCCAAAGGCCCGTCGGCTACAAATGTAGTGAAGTGCTGACGCTTAAATCCATCGTGATATAAAAAAGCCCGCTTTATGCGGGTTTTTTTATTCAGCTTTCCCCCCTGCGCTTGCGCAACACGCTTTTCCCCCTTCCCCTCCCCGCTCTGTTAACAATTGAGACTCTCCCCGAGACCAGACGGATCGGCAAACTGCTTTTGCCTCCGCCGGCGCTCACTACGCTTTTATGGAGCAATATTATGAAACATCTCAATGTCGTGGCTCTGCTTTTCCTGTTGCTGCTTTCCTCGTGCGCCACCAAAGGCCAAACCGGCGCGGTGGGAGGAGCTGCAGGCGGCGCCCTCATCGGCCAAGCCATTGGCCACAGCACCGGGGCAACATTGATTGGCGCGGCTGTGGGCGGCATGCTGGGCTACATTGTCGGCAACGAAATGGACAAATCTGATCGGGACCGGCTGAATCACGCCTACGAGCAAGGGCCTTCCAACCAACGCTCGTCGTGGGTGAATCCAGACAGCGGCAACCGTTACGCCGTCACCCCGCAACCAGCCTACCAGGGTTCGTCCAGGCAGGTCTGCAGAAAGGCTGAAATCGAAGCCGTCATCGACGGCAAACCGGAAAGAACCTACAGCACTGCCTGCCGCAATGAAAACGGGCAATGGGAGTTGCAACAATAGACGTCCATGGTTCCAACCCGCCCAGGCGAGTTGGAACCTTCATTCTGGTTCACTCTCCAATGGAAGTGTAACCTGCAGCACAACTGAACTGTCCTGTTCTGTCGCACGCAACGCTCTTTACACCAAGACCTCCTTTCCCCACAGCGCCACTCACCACACAACCCACTGCAATACCGTCACAAACAAGAGCATTCAAAGTTGAATTTTTTCAGGTGCGCGTCTTGCTACCAAAGTTTCCCCTATGCCATGGAACTCGATTACGAGCGAAAATTCAAAAACAGCTAAAAGCACCAAATCTGGCAGAGACAGGCGGGCCGCAACAAGGCGGTCAACGCAACGGTTTCATTGCGTCGCAACACCATCGTTTTGCAAAAAAACCTCAAGACGCGCGCCGACGTCAATTAAGGCGCTATAATTACATGTAAAATTTATCAAACCCCCTGTGTCAATCAGGCGCAGAGATTGCGTGTCCTAGCGCACCAGCACGCCTCCGTTGCAAGGCCTGCAACCGCAGCAGAAATTTTGGGCGAGTCAAAATCACAGGAAATACCATGCACAATCAACCCCACCTCACCCATCCTTTGAACCTCCCGTCCCCCTCGAAAACTGCTGGATTCGATGCTTTGGCCACATTGGCCCTGGATATGCGCTGGTCCTGGGATCACGCCACGGACCAAATCTGGCGGCAACTTGATCCTGAGCTGTGGAAACTGACCCATAACCCCTGGGTTGTTTTGCAAACCGTGTCGCGCGACCACATCGAGCGGATGCTGGCCGATCCTGTCTTCCGCACGAACGTCGATGGTTTGTTGCAGGCCCGGCGTCAAGAGATGGCAACCCCTGCCTGGTTTCAGCAAAATCACCCCCAGAGCGGCCTGGACTGTATTGCCTATTTCAGCATGGAATTCATGTTGAGCGAGGCCTTGCCCATCTATTCGGGCGGGCTGGGCAATGTGGCCGGCGACCAGCTCAAAGCGGCCAGCGATCTGGGCGTGCCGGTGGCGGCGGTGGGCTTGCTCTATCAGCAGGGCTATTTTCGTCAGGTGATCGACAAGGAAGGCGCCCAGCAAGCCCTCTTTCCCTACAACGATCCAGGCCAGTTGCCGATCACCCCGCTGCGCCACGCCAACGGCGAGTGGCTGCGCCTGGAGATCGCCCTGCCGGGATACTCGGTGTGGCTGCGGGCCTGGCAGGTGCAAGTTGGGCGGGTTCAGCTGTACCTGCTGGACAGCAACGACGCGGCCAACTTTCCCGCCCATCGCGGCATCACCAGCGAGCTGTATGGCGGCGGCCCGGAGCTGCGTCTCAAGCAGGAGCTGATTCTTGGCATCGGCGGTTGGCGTCTTTTGGTCGCGCTCGGCATGCATCCGCAGGTCTGCCATCTTAATGAAGGCCATGCGGCCTTTGCCGTTTTGGAACGGGCCCGCAGTTTCATGGAAACCAGCGGCCAATCTTTCGAGGCCGCCCTGGCCGCGACTCGGGCGGGCAACCTTTTTACCACCCACACCGCAGTGGCCGCCGGCTTTGATCGTTTCGATCCGGCGCTGATCGCGCAATACCTGGGAAACTACGCCCAGCAACAACTCGGTTTGCCCCTCCCCGACCTGCTGGCCTTGGGGCGCAGCAATCCCAATGATTCGTCGGAACCCTTCAACATGGCCTATTTGGCGATCCACGGCAGCGGCGCGGTCAATGGCGTCAGTCGTCTGCACGGCAAGGTCAGCCGCAAGATGCTGCGCGCTCTTTTTCCGCACTGGCCTGAGGATGAAGTGCCGGTTGACCACGTAACCAACGGCGTGCATATGCCAAGCTGGGACTCGGCGGAAGCCGACACGCTGTGGACGGAAACCTGCGGCAAAGACCGCTGGTTGGGCATGACCAAAACACTGGCGCGCGACATGCGGCGCGTCTCAGACGCCACGCTCTGGCAATTCCGCATCGAGGCCGGCAAATCTTTTGTTGCATTCGTGCGCGAACGATTGAGCAGACAACTTGCAGCTGCCGGCGCAACCCCTGAGGTTATTGAAACGGCTGCGAATTTCTTTGATCCCCACACCCTGACCCTGGGTTTTGCCCGGCGTTTTGCGACCTACAAACGCCCCAACCTGCTGCTGCACGATCCGGAGCGATTGCTTCGTCTGCTCACCAATCAAGAGCGCCCGGTGCAACTTATCCTTGCCGGCAAGGCCCATCCGGCAGACCTGGCCGGGCAGGCCCTGATTCAGGAATGGACCCGTTTCATGCGTCGGCCTGAGGCGCGCGGCCATGTCGCTTTTCTCAGCGACTACGACATGCTGGTGACCGAACAGCTGGTGCAGGGCGTGGACGTCTGGCTGAACACGCCAAAGCGGCCCTGGGAAGCCTGCGGCACAAGCGGCATGAAGGTGCTGGTGAACGGCGGGATCAATGTGTCGGAATTGGACGGCTGGTGGGCGGAGGCCTACACCCCCGAAGTGGGCTGGGCCTTGGGAGACGGTCAGGAACATGGCGACGATCCGGCCTGGGACGCGGTTGAGGCCACGGCGCTCTATGATCTGCTCGAACAGGAGGTCGTCCCTGAATTTTACGCCCGCGACCCCCAGGGCGTTCCCACCGCCTGGACGGCGCGCATGCGGGCAAGCATGGCGCAGTTGACCCCACGCTTTTCCGCCAGCCGCGCGGTGCGCGAATACACCGAGCGGTATTACCTGCCGGCAAACGAGCGCTACCGCAAGCGCGCTGCGGACAATGGCGCCGTCGGCAAAACAATCGTCGATTGGCGCCGCAGCCTGGAACAGCATTGGGACGGGCTGCGCTTCGGCGAAGTGCGCGTTGCCGCTCAGGGCGAACAGCACCTGTTTGAGGCGCCGATTTTTCTCCATGATCTCAGCCCAGAGGCGGTGCGGGTCGAATTGTACGCCGACAGCAACGATCACGCCGCTGCCGAGCATCAGGAGATGCGGATTGTTGGCGAAGCGGCTGGCCCGTTGGACTGCTCGGTATACAGCGCGGCGGTGTCGGTGTCCCGCCCGGCCACAGACTATTCGGTGCGGTTGACGCCCTGCTGCGAAGGCGTGGCGATCCCGCTGGAATGCGCATCCATCCTGTGGCAGCGATGATGTTGCCCAATCAAGGAGCACCAATGAACCAAGAGGCTGCAATCACCTGCATGTTTGTCGATATCGGCGGCGTCCTGCTTTCCAACGGGTGGGATCGTCATGCCCGCAAACAGGCGGCGGCGCGCTTTGCGCTCGACTTGACCGAGTTGGAGGAGCGGCATCATTTGGTTTTCGAGACCTATGAAACCGGGAAACTCACCTTGGACGAATATTTGGATCTGGTGATTTTCCATCAACAGCGGCCGTTCCCCCGGGAGCAGGTCCAGGAATGCATTTTTGCGCAAACCCAACCGTACCCGGAGATGATCGCGCTGCTGCGCGGGCTCAAGGAGCGGCACAAGCTGAAAATCCTGGCGGTCAACAATGAAGCGCGCGAGCTGAATGCGCACCGAATTGCAAAGTTCAAGCTCGACGCGTTCATCGACGGCTTTGTTTCCTCCGGCTTCGTCCACATGCGCAAGCCCGATGCCGACATTTTCCGTCTGGCGCTCGACATCGCCCAGGTTCCGGCCCGCCAGGTGGTTTGCATCGACGACCAGCCGCTGTTTGTCCAGGTCGCAGAAGGCTTGGGGATGCGCGGCATTGTCCACACAGACTACAACTCCACCGTCGCCGGACTTACGGCGCTGGGCTTGACCGCTGACCAGGATGGCGTCCATGCCGGTTGAATTCCAGGACTACTATCAGACTCTCGGGGTGGATCGCAACGCCACCGGCGCGGAGATCAAAAAGGCGTTCCGCGCCCTGGCCCGTAAGTATCATCCCGACGTCGCTAAAAACACCCCCAAGGCCGAAGACAAATTCAGCGCCGTCAACGAGGCCAACGAAGTGCTCAGCGACCCGGTCAAACGGCGCAAATATGACGCCTTGGGCGCAAACTGGAATCAGCCGGGACAGCCGGAAGAGCCGGCAACCCACCATAAATACGGCGGGAACAGAAACGCGGCCGGAGGCCCGGAGTTCCATTTCGAAGGAACGGGCTTCAGCGATTTTTTCGAGCAGTATCTCGGCGGGCGCGGCCGGGCATCCGGCGGTTTCGGTACTTTCGGGCGAACGGGTGGGTCTGGAATGGACGGCGAAACCTTTGCCCAGCGCGGTCGTGATTTGGAAAACGACATTCTGGTGACGCTGGAGGAGGTCCTGCACGGCTCGACCCGGATGATCAGGTTAGAGCGCACGGACCCGCGCGGCGGCCAACCCGTGCTCCAAACCTTGCGCGTCGCCATCCCTGCCGGCGTGCGTGAGGGGCAGATGATCCGTCTTGCCGGCAAGGGCCAGGAAGGGGTGGGCGGCGGCGGCGCGGGCAACCTCTATCTGCGGGTGGTTTTCGCCCAACATCCCGACTTCCGGGTGCGCGGCGCCGACCTGTACTACGACCTGGATTTGGCGCCCTGGGAAGCGGTGTTGGGCGCCACTGTCCCGGTGCCCACCCTGGACGGCGAAGTTTCCCTGAAAATTCCGGCAGGCACGGCCGCCAAGCGGCAATTTCGTTTGCGCGGCAAGGGGTTGCCCAATGGCGACGGGGCCCGCGGCGACCTATACGCCATTGTGTCTCTCCAGACGCCGCCGGAGGTTACCCCTGAGCAAAAAACCCTGTGGGAGTCGTTGGCCGCCTTATCGACCTTTAACCCGAGGAAAATCGTATGATGCAACATTCCCGCGCCGATACATCGACGTGCTTTGCCCTTGAGATGTATCAGCCGCAGCCCGACGTCCTCTACAGCATCGATGCAGCCGCCCATCTTGCCGCCGTGCCCCGCCGGACCCTGCTCGTTTACTGCCGAGCCCATCTGGTGCAGCCGGTGTTCCTGCCGCCGTTCGGGATGATGGCGTTCACGGAAGAGGCCATCTATATCGTCCGCCGGATCGAGCACTTGCGGGCGGTGCACCGCTGCGACCTGGCCTGGCTCAACACGGTGTGCGATCTGCTCAACGAGATGGAACACCTGCAAGCCGAATTGCGTTTTTTACGCAACGCTTGAGCAAAGATCGGCCAGCAAAGACCTGGTGCATGCCTGGCAACAGGCGACAACAATTGGCAGCCGCCCCGTCCCGCATCAACACAAAAAACAGCGCAAGCATAGGAAACAACATCATGCAAACAGCAACCCAACCCCTCTCCCCGGAACTGCTGCACAAGATAGACGCCTATTGGCGGGCCGCGAACTATCTCTCGGTGGGGCAGATTTATCTCTACGACAACCCGCTGCTCAAAAAGCCGCTCACGCTGGCGCACATCAAACCTCGCCTGCTGGGCCACTGGGGCACAACCCCAGGGTTGAATTTTATTTACGCGCACCTGAACCGGGTCATCAAGGAACGCGACCTGAACATGATCTACATCACCGGGCCAGGGCACGGCGGGCCGGGGTTGGTTGCCAACACCTACCTGGAGGGCACCTACAGCGAGGTCTACCCGCAGATCTCCCAAGATGAAGACGGCCTGCAGCGCCTGTTCAAGCAGTTTTCCTTTCCCGGCGGCATTCCCAGCCATGTCGCCCCGGAAACGCCCGGCTCGATCCACGAAGGCGGCGAGTTGGGCTATTCGCTGTCGCATGCCTACGGCGCGGCCTTTGACAATCCGGAGCTGATCGTTGCCTGCGTGGTCGGCGACGGCGAGGCGGAAACCGGGCCCTTAGCCACCAGCTGGCACTCCAATAAATTTCTCAATCCGGTGTGCGACGGCGCGGTGCTGCCCATCCTCCATTTGAACGGCTATAAGATTGCCGGCCCCACCGTTCTGGCCCGCATTCCCGGCGACGAGTTGGAAGCCCTCTTCCGCGGCTACGGCTACACCCCGTATTTCGTTGAAGGCGACGATCCCATGGCAATGCATCAGCGCATGGCGGCCACGCTTGACGACGTAATTGCTCACATCCACAGCATCCAGAGCGAGGCCCGTGCCAATGGGTTCAGCAAACGTCCGGCCTGGCCGATGATTATTCTGCGTTCGCCCAAGGGCTGGACCGGCCCCAAGGTGGTGGACGGCAAGCCGTCCGAAGGCACTTTCCGCGCTCATCAGGTGCCAATGGGCGAGATGAGCCATCCAGGCCATGTCGAGCTTCTGGAAAAATGGCTGCAGAGCTATCGCCCGCAGGAGCTGTTTGATCAGACCGGCAGGCTCAAGGCCGAATTGGCCGCACTCGCGCCGCAGGGAGAACGCCGGATGGGCACCAATCCGCACGCCAACGGCGGATTGTTGCTGCGCGATCTGCGGCTGCCCGATTTTGCCGACTACGCGGTGCAGGTGGCGCAGCCGGGAGGGGTGGAAGCCGAATCCACCCGCGTCCAGGGCGAATATATCCGCGATGTGGTGCAGCGCAATCCCGAGACCTTCCGCGTTTTCAGTCCGGATGAAACCGCCTCCAACCGTTGGGGCGCGGTGTTTGAGACGACCAACCGCTGCTCAACCGCCGAGATCCTCGCCAACGACGACCATGTTGCCCCCGATGGCCGGGTGATGGAGATGCTGAGCGAGCATCAGTGCGAAGGCTGGCTCGAAGGCTATCTGCTCACCGGCCGGCACGGCTTTTTCTCCAGCTACGAAGCCTTTATCCATATTGTTGATTCGATGTTCAATCAGCACGCCAAATGGCTCAAGGTGACGCGGGAAATTCCGTGGCGGCGGCCGATTGCCTCGCTCAACTATCTGCTTTCGTCGCACGTCTGGCGCCAGGATCACAACGGCTTCAGCCATCAGGACCCCGGTTTCATCGACCATGTGATCAACAAAAAGGCCGAGGTCATCCGCGTCTATCTGCCGCCCGACGCCAACACCCTGCTCTCGGTCACCGATCACTGCCTGAAGAGCCGCAACTACGTCAACGTGATTGTGGCCGGCAAGCAACCGGCGCCGCAATGGCTGGACATGGACGCGGCAATCAAGCATTGCACCGCCGGCATCGGCATCTGGGAATGGGCCAGCAACGACCGGGGCGGCGAGCCGGACCTGGTCATGGCCTGCGCCGGCGATGTGCCGACCCTGGAAACCCTGGCGGCGGTGGAGCTGCTGCGCCGGCATTTTCCCGCCTTGAAGATTCGGGTAATCAATGTGGTCGACCTGATGAAACTGCAACCGCAGAGCGAACACCCGCACGGCCTGGACGACAAATCGTTTGACGCCCTGTTCACCACCGACAAGCCAATTATTTTCGCCTATCACGGCTATCCGTGGCTGATTCACCGGCTGACCTACCGCCGCACTAATCACAAGAATCTGCATGTGCGCGGCTACAAGGAAGAAGGCACGACCTCCACCCCGTTTGACATGGTGGTGATGAACGATCTTGATCGGTTTCACCTCTTTGGCGATGCGGTCGACCGCTTGCCGCAATTGCAGTCGCAGGTTGCCTATGCCCAGCAATTCGTCCGCGACAAGCGCCTTGAGCACAAGCAATATATTGCCGAACACGGCGAAGACCTGCCGGAAATCCGCAACTGGAAGTGGGGCGCTCAGCAATGAAGGCGCTGGCCGGGTTCGTCTGCGGCTCGGCCTTCTGCGACCGGGAGAACCGGCGGCTACAGGCGCCGCGCCGGGTGATGCTGGCACTGGCGTTGATGCTGTTACTGGTGTTTGCCCTGACCGGATGCGTTTCGATGGCGCCTTCGTACCAACAACCGCCGCTGCCGGTGGCGCCTGTGTATCCCGCCATGATTGCCAGTGGAGGGCAAAGCGCGAGTGCAACCGGCTGGCGGGACTATTTTGCCGACCAACGGCTGCGGCGACTGATCGATCAAGCGCTGCACAATAATCGCGACCTGCGGCTTACGACCCTGCGCGTCGAGGAAGCCCGGGCGGTGTACGGCATCCAGCGCGCCGACCAGTTTCCGACCATCGGCATTGGCGCCGACGCGGCCCGTTCGCGGGTGCCCGGCGACTTGAACGCCACCGGCCAATCGCTGGTTGGCAGTCAGTTCCAGGCCGGCCTGAACCTGAACGCCTGGGAACTCGATTTCTGGGGCCGGGTGCGCAGTCTCAAGGACGCGGCGCTGGAGGAGTATCTGGCCAGCGATGCCGCCCGCCGCGCCGCCACCATCAGCTTAATCGCCCAGGTGGCCAACGGCTATCTGCGATTGCGCGAGCTTGACGAACGCCTGGTGCTGGCCAGGGAAACCATTGCCAGCCACACCGAATCGCTTCGCATCTTCCGCCGTCGGGTCGAGGTTGGTTCCACCTCGCGCCTGGACTTAACCCAGGTGGAAACCCTGTTGCAGCAGGCGCAGGCGCTGGGGTCGCAACTTGCACAGGAGCGAGATCTCCAGGCCAACGGCCTGGTGTTGCTGGTGGGGGAGCCGGTCAATTTCGGCCCAATGCCGATGCGTTTTGAGGATGCGGCGGTGATGCGCGTCGTCCGGGTCGGGCTGCCTTCGGAGCTGCTGATCGATCGCCCGGACATTGTCGCGGCCGAGCACCAGTTGAAGGCGGCTCATGCCAATATTGGCGCGGCGCGCGCCGCCTTTTTTCCGCGCATCGCCCTGACCGGTTCATACGGCACGGCCAGCGCCGAGCTTGACCACCTGTTTGGGGCCGGCAGCCGCGCCTGGACCTTTGCTTCCAATCTCTCCATGCCGCTTTTTGACGGCGGCCGCAACCGCAGCAACCTCGATTTGGCTGAGGTGCGGCGCAACCAGGCTGTCGCAGTCTATGAGCGGACCATCCAGAGCGCCTTTCGCGATGTGGCCGACGCCCTGGCCGCCAACAAATGGCTGACCGAGCAGGTGCAGACGCTGCAGGCCAGCCTGGCGGTGCAGACCCAACGCGCCCGGCTGGCCAAGTTGCGCTACGACAACGGCGCCGCCGCCTTTCTCGAAGTGCTGGATGCACAGCGCAATCTGCTGGCCGCAACCCAGCTCCTGGCGCAGACGCGAAGAGCCCTGTTGTCCAGCCGGGTTGATCTCTACACCGCACTGGGCGGCGGAGCGCAGTCTCTTGCGGCTGCTCCCCCAACGAACTTCCCCGTATCCTCAAACACGGTCAACTGACATGACGTCCCCTACTCCGCCCGAAGAACCCGCCACCCCACCGACCGCCTCATCTGCCGCCGCGCCGACCGCAGCTGCGCCTGCAGCACAACCGGCAACTCCAGCGGCAACATCGTCGGCAACATCGCCGGCGCCTGCGGCAACCCCGCCCGCTCCAGCGTCCACGGCCACGCCTGCAAATGCGGTCAAGCAAGCGGCGCAGAAATATCCACTCAAAAAATGGGGGATCATTGCCCTGGTGGTGGTCGGCACGGCGGCGGCAGGCCTGTATGCCTGGACCAAGCTGCACACAACCGGGCCGGGCGAGGGCTTTGCCAGCGGCAACGGCCGCATCGAGGCCACCGAGATTGACGTGGCCGCCAAGCTCGCCGGCCGGATCGACCAACTGCTGGTCAATGAAGGCGATTTTGTCGTGGCCGGTCAGCTCTTGGCAACCATGCAGGTCCAGGTGCTGGAGGCGCAGCGCGACGAAGCCCGCGCCCAGCATCAACGGACGGTCAGCGCCGTGGTTGGCGCTCAGGCACAGGTGACGGCGCGCGAAAGCGACAAGCTTGCCGCCCAGGCCCTGGTGATGCAGCGCGAGACCGAACAGGATGCCGCCCGCCGGCGTCTGGCCCGGTCAACCACCCTGACAGCTGAAGGCGCCGCCTCGGAGCAGGAATTGGATGACGACCGCGCCCGCGAGCGGAGCGCCCAGGCCGCGATCAAGGCGGCCCAGGCCCAGGTGACGGCGGCTCAGGCCGCAATCGAAGCGGCCCAGGCCCAGGTGGTGGGGGCGCGTTCCGCGGTGGTTGCGGCTGAGGCGACGATTGCCCGGGTCGAGGCCGACATCCAAGACAGCCAACTCAAGTCGCCCCGCGACGGCCGGGTGCAGTACCGCGTTGCCCAGGCCGGCGAGGTGCTTGCCGCCGGCGGCACGGTGCTGAACCTGGTTGATCTCAACGACGTCTACATGACCTTTTTCCTGCCTGAAATGGCGACCGGCAAGGTGGCGATGGGCGGAGAGGTGCATCTGGTGCTGGATGCCGCCCCCACCTATGTGATCCCGGCCAAGGTTTCGTTTGTGGCCAGCACCGCCCAGTTTACCCCCAAGACGGTGGAAACCGCCAGCGAACGCCAGAAGCTGATGTTCCGGGTCAAGGCGCAAATCGACCGTGAACTGCTGCAGAAGCACCTCAGCCTGGTCAAGACCGGCCTGCCGGGGGTGGCCTGGATTAAGCTTGATCCCCAGGCCCCGTGGCCGGCCGAGCTGGCAATCAAGGTTCCGCAGTGAGCGCAGACCACGCAAACGCCGGCCCAGTAGCGCGGCTGATCAACGTCAGCCTGCATCACGGTAAGACCGTGGCGCTCGACGACGTCAGCCTGGATATTCCAGCCGGGCGGATGGTGGGCCTGATCGGACCCGACGGGGTGGGCAAGTCGAGCCTGTTGTCGCTGCTTGCCGGCGCCCGCGCCGCCCAGCAGGGCCAGGTGGAGGCGCTCGGCGGCGACATGTCCCAAAGCCGGCACCGCGAGGCGGTCTGTCCGCGGATTGCCTACATGCCGCAGGGACTCGGCCGCAACCTCTATCCGACGCTTTCCATTGAGGAAAACCTCCAATTTTTCGGCCGTCTGTTCGGCCACGCCGCCGACGAGAGAAGGCGGCGCATCGACGCCCTCACCGCCAGCACCGGGCTCAAGCCCTTCCTGACCCGCCCGGCAGGCAAACTCTCGGGCGGCATGAAGCAAAAGCTGGGACTGTGCTGCGCCCTGATTCACGATCCCGACCTGCTGATTCTCGACGAACCCACCACCGGCGTTGATCCGCTCTCGCGCAGCCAGTTCTGGGATCTGATTGACCAGATCCGCACCGAGCGCAGCGACATGAGCGTGCTGGTCGCCACGGCCTACATGGAGGAGGCCGACCGCTTCGATTGGCTGGCAGCCATGGACAGCGGCAAGGTGCTGGCCATCGGAACCCCGGCCGAACTCCATGAGCAAACCGCCACCGCCACCCTGGAGGCCGCCTTCATCGCCCTGCTGCCCGAGGAAAAGCGGCGCGACCACAAGGAGATCATTGTGCCGCCGCTGGCGGCAGGCGCCGATGACGAGATCGCCATTGAGGCCCAAGGCCTGACCATGCGCTTCGGCGATTTTGTGGCGGTGGATCATGTCGATTTTCGCATCCGGCGCGGCGAGATCTTCGGGTTTCTCGGTTCCAACGGCTGCGGCAAATCAACCACCATGAAGATGCTCACCGGCCTGCTGCCGGCAAGCGAAGGGCAGGCCAGGCTGTTTGGCCAGGCGGTCGACAGCGCCAACCTCGACACCCGCCGGCGTGTAGGCTACATGTCGCAGGCGTTTTCGCTCTACGGCGAACTCACGGTGCGCCAGAATCTGGTGCTGCATGCGCGGCTGTTCAAGCTCGTCGAAACCGACATTCCCGCGCGGGTGGACGAGATGGTCCAACGGTTCGGCCTGGGCGAGGTCCAGGACAGCCTACCGGAAAAGCTGCCGCTCGGCCATCGCCAGCGTCTGTCCCTGGCAGTGGCCATGGTCCATAAACCCGAGCTGCTGATTCTTGACGAACCAACCTCCGGGGTCGATCCCGTGGCCCGCGATCTGTTCTGGCAACTGATGATCGATTTGGCCCGCAACGACCGGGTGACCATCTTCATCTCCACCCATTTCATGAACGAGGCCGAGCGTTGCGACCGCATCTCGCTGATGCACGCCGGCCGGGTGCTGGTGAGCGACACCCCGGCCGCTCTGGTTGCCCAGCGTCATACAAAAAACCTCGAGCAGGCCTTCATCGCCTACCTCGAAGAAGCCGCCGGCAGCACGGAAGAGACGCCGGCCGCCCCGGAAGCGGCCCCACCTGCGGCTCCTGTTGCCACACCGGCGGCTGCGGCCACAACACGGCCTGCCCGTTTCAGCTTCGGCCGGGCCTGGAGTTATACGCTGCGCGAGACGCTGGAACTCAAGCGCGATCCGGTGCGCGCCACCCTGGCGCTCCTGGGCACAGCCATCCTGATGTTTATCATGGGTTACGGCATCAATCTGGATGTGGAAAACCTTTCCTATGCCGTGCTGGATCACGATCAGACCATGCTGAGCCGGAACTACGCGCTCAACCTTTCCGGTTCGCGCTATTTTATCGAGAAAACGCCGATCATCGACTACACCGACCTCGACCGGCGGATGCGCAACGGCGAACTGGCCCTGGCCGTCGAGATCCCGCCGGGATTTGGCCGCGACCTGCAGCGCGGCGTCAAGGTGGAGATTGGCGCTTGGGCCGACGGCGCCATGCCGACCCGCGCCGAGACCGTGCGCGGCTATGTGATGGCCATGCACCAGATGTGGCTGGCCGATGTGGCGGTGCATCGCTTGGGCAGAACCCTGGGCGCGAGCCACACCCTTGAAACCCGGTACCGCTACAACCCGGACGTCAAAAGCCTGCCGGCTATGGTTCCGTCAATCATCCCGATGCTGTTGATGATGATTCCGGCCATGCTGACCGCCTTGTCGGTGGTGCGCGAAAAAGAGCTGGGCTCGATCATCAACCTCTATGTCACCCCGGTGACGCGCAGCGAATTCCTGCTTGGCAAGCAGCTGCCGTACATCATGCTGGCGATGTTGAACTTTCTCCTGCTCACAGTGCTGGCGGTCACCCTGTTCGGGGTGCCGGTCAAGGGCAGTTTTGCCACTCTGGCGCTGGCCGCGTTGATCTTCGTGGTCTGTTCCACCGGCTTTGGCCTGCTGGTCTCGACCTTCACCAACAGCCAGATCGCGGCCATATTTGTGACCATGATCGGCACCATCATACCCTGCGTGCAATTCTCCGGTTTGCTCAACCCGGTGTCTTCGCTTGAAGGCATGGGCGCCATGATCGGCCGCATCTATCCGGCCACCCATTTTCTCACCATCAGCCGGGGCGTGTTCAGCAAGGCCCTCGACATCACCCACCTGACGCTCCCGTTCTGGGCGCTGCTGGCGGCTGTGCCGGTGATCCTCGGGCTGGCCGTCGTGCTGCTCAAAAAACAGGAGTCCTGAGATGCGCCTGTCGTTTGCCAATATGGGGCGCCTGGGCGTCAAAGAACTGTGGAGTCTGGCGCGGGATCCGATGATGCTGGTGCTGATCGCTTACACCTTCACGGCGTCCATCTACATTGCCGCCACCGCCATGCCCGAAAACCTGCACAACGCCGCCATCGCCATTGTCGACGAAGACGGCTCGCCGCTGTCGGCCCGCCTGGTCGCCAGCTTCTACCCGCCCCATTTCAAAATGCCGCACATGATCTCGCTGTCCGAGGTTGACGCCGGCATGGACAACGGCGAGTACACCTTTGTTCTCGACATCCCGCCGAATTTCCAGCGCGAGGTGCTGGCCGGGCGGGCGCCTGCAGCCCAGCTCAATGTGGATGCAACCCGCATGACCCAGGCCTTCACCGGCAGCGGCTATATCCAGCAGATCGTTGCCGGAGAAGTCAGCGGATTCCTGCAGACTGCCCGCAAAACAGCTGGCCTGCCGGTTGATCTGGTGCTGCGGATGCGCTTCAACCCCAACCTGGAGCAGGCCTGGTTCGGGTCGCTGATGGAGATCATCAACAACGTCACCATGCTTTCCATCATTCTGACCGGGGCGGCGCTTATCCGGGAACGCGAGCACGGCACCATCGAACATCTGCTGGTCATGCCGGTGACGCCGGCCGAGATTATGTTGGCCAAGGTCTGGTCGATGGGATTGGTGGTGCTGCTGGCGGCGCTGATCGCGCTGGTGTTTGTGGTGCAGGGGGTCTTGCGGGTGCCGGTGCAGGGGTCGATTGTCCTGTTCATGCTGGCGGCGGCGCTGCATCTGTTTGCCACCACTTCCATGGGCATTTTCCTGGCCACGCTGGCGCGCTCCATGCCGCAGTTTGGGATGCTGCTGGTGCTGGTGCTGCTGCCGTTGCAGCTGCTTTCCGGCGGTTCCACCCCGCGCGAAAGCATGCCTCAACTTGTGCAGGACGTGATGCTGGCCGCGCCCACCACCCATTTTGTGGCGGCGGCGCAGGCCATCTTGTATCGCGGGGCCGGATTTGACGTGGTGTGGCCGCAGTTTTTGGCGGTCCTGGCGATCGGCGTGGTGCTGTTTTTCGCCTCGCTGGCCCGCTTCCGCAAGACCATCAGTCAGATGAACTGATGGTTGGCGGAAAGCAACTTAAACCCTTCATCTATGCTTGTTTTCGGCACTACGCTGAAACCTCGAGATGCAAGGTTTCCGCCTGGCAGGGCCGCCCCAAAAGGAGCGCAACGGATTGGCCTGTTATGGCATGTTTTATTCTATGTGCGCTCGAGCCGTTTGAAGGGCGATCTCTTTATCTTTGGTAAACAGCCGCCATTTCATTGCCGGGGAATGAATCCCGGCGTTCTTGTCCTGGCCTCGACAGTAATACCAGTGTCCAAAACGTTCGACAGTGGAAAAAGGGTGATTTTCCACGCAGAGAAGCCCGCATGGATTGATGGTTTTAAAATATAGCGTTTCATCTGGGTCTTCATCGTACGATAAATTTTTCGGCAAGACGATTTGAGACACATCCACGCCTTCTGCTTCTTTTTTATCCAGCCAGTCTGCTACCTTCATTGCATCTCCCTTGGTATCCATTCAAAATAACTGAAAAAGTCAATGACCACCGGCAAAGCCGGTGGTCATTGACTAGCTGAGAATTTTACGAATAGCTTGCAACTCGTCGCGGCGCGCCTTATCCGCTTCCGGATATTGCATCTTCAACTCTTCAAGAGCGGCGACAATAATCTGGGAAATAATCAACCGCGCATTCTCTTTGTGGTCGGCGGGAACAACATGCCAAGGCGCATGCAGGGTGCTTGTCGCATTGAGGCAAGCCTCGTAGGCTTCCATGTAGGCCGGCCAGTATTCCCTCTCTTGCACATCTGCATTGCTGAATTTCCAATTTTTGTCCGGATCGTCAATGCGTTCAAGAAATCGCTTTCGCTGTTCTTCCTTCGAGAGATGGAGAAAGAATTTTACGATCCGGACGCCGTTGCGGTGGAGATGGGCCTCAAAATCCACGATGGAACGATACCGCTGCTTCCAGATGGTCTTTTCGTCGAGTTGCTCATCCGGAAGCCCCTGACTCCTGAGAATCTCCGGATGCACGCGAACGATGAGCACTTCCTCGTAATAGGACCGATTGAAAATGCCGATTCGGCCCCGTTCCGGCAAACAGGTGGTTGTGCGCCAGAGAAAGTCATGCTCCAATTCGCTTACGCTCGGATGTTTAAAGCTAAAAACCTGGCAGCCTTGTGGATTGACGCCGGACATGACATGCCGAATGGCGCCGTCCTTGCCGGCAGCATCCATCGCTTGAAATATGAGCAGTACCGCATAGCGATTGGAAGCATAGAGGAGGCGTTGCAGATCCTCCAATTGTTCAACCTGCTTTTTAAGGAGTTTCTTATATTGCTTCTGGGATGTGCACAGAGGCTCGACAATCGTCGGGCACTGCTTGAGATGTATCTTTTCTCCGGGCCGCACACGAAATTCATCTTGAGTCATTTTCATTTTCGCCCCTTTCGTTTTGCATCAATGCACACGCCCGTTTGCTTCTGCGCTGCCTTTTTTCATTATTCCTCCGTGCGCTGTGGCAAGCAATTTGCGGATCTATTCACGATTCCTGCTCAATCGCCTTTAAGCTTTAACCTTGTGTTCTCATTATCTGTGCCAAATTAGTTGTAAATGGCTGGGGACCACCGTATGCCGCCACATCGACGGCAGAGGCAGAGGGATGTTTGAATCTTTGCGTTTCTGCACGCATTAGCGCGGAGTTTTTTCTCTTTCTGTCCGCTCCCGGCGCAATCGACCATGCATGCCCTCTGCCTCGCGCTTCCCGGCGTGCTTATTTCTTGTTCTGCGCCGCTTTTATTGGCTGAAACGGCCCATACTGATGTTGCTCTTGGGAAAAATCATCGGCATAGGGCGGATACGGGCAATCTACCGCTTTTTTCGCAAGTTTTGGATAATCCTTCTCCAGGCCGCTCATCTGCGGCCGTTCCTTGGAACTGAGATACGCGGCGACGTCATAGGCGGCTTCATTGGCGATAGACGGACGATTCCACGGCGTTCCCAACGGCATGTTGCTGTAAATAAATGCAGCGGTGGTCAGCATTCGGTTCATTCCCGCGCCGTTGTTATAGCTGGCGGCGCCCCAGAGCGCCGGAGCGACATGGTTGCCCGACTTTCCGGCCGACATGGATTGATAGCCGCCCCCGTCCTCGCCGTGGCAGGACATGCAGAACTGGCTGTACGCCTCGCTCCCTTTATTCACATCAGCCTTGCGGTTCGGGCCTTCGTATTTGGGTGTCCCCAGGCCGTACACATCCTTGGGCATATCTTTCGACAACCAGTTCACATAAGCGACCATGGCCTTCATTTCCCTGCTGTCGACAGCCAACGCCTTGCCGTTCAGGCTGCGCTCGAAACAGCCGTTAATCCGCTCCTCAAGTCCCTGCACCTTGTCTTCCCGACCACGGTATTGGGGATACGCCTGGCTCACGCCCATCCACGGCAGTCCAAACTGCTTGGTTCCGTTATCCATGTGGCAGCTGGTGCAGTTCAGCGAGTTTCCTGAAAAGCGCATTTTCTCCTCTTTCGCGCCCAGGCCAAGTTGCACATAGGTATCGGATAAAAGCAGGGCACCGTAACGAATGATATCACCGGACTCTCCCTGGGGGATATCCTCCATCTGTGGCGGCGTCCAGGCGGCTGAAGACTTTGCCGTCTCTACTGGCGTAACTGGCGCTGCTGGCTCTACTGGCGGCGCGGTGGTGCGCTCGGCATCGGCCAGGGTGGTCAAAAAACGGAGGATAGCGTTGATTTCCACGTCTTGCAGCTTCTTGTCCAGTTGCAGGTACCCCATTTGATCCACTGCCTCGGCCAGGTTGCCCGCCTCGCCGTCATGAAAATACGGGGCGGTCATGGTGACATTGCGCAGGATGGGCACCTTGAACACAAATTTGTCGCTCTCAAGCTTGGTGACCTTAACGCGTCCAAGATCCGAGTCGTTGTTGTACGCATGGAACACCCCCATTTTCTGGAAGGTCATCCCGCCCAGGTTGGGGCCGCTGTGGCACTGTACGCAGCCGACATTGACAAAGGTCCGCATGCCTTCCATTTCCTGGCCGGTGAGCGCTTGCTTGTCCCCCTCCATCAACCGGTCGAAACGGCCCCGACTGATCAAGGTTCGTTCAAAGGCGGCAATTGCCTTGGCAAAATTATCGAACGTCACCGGGTCTTTATCGCCAGGAAAGGCCTTCTTAAAATCTGCAGGATATTCTTGTATGCCGTTCAGTCGTTCGACCACCGCGGCCGCATTGGGCATGCCCATCTCAATAGGGTTGAGCGGCGGCCCCTGGGCCTGTTGTTCCAGCGTGGCTGCGCGGCCGTCCCAGAACTGGGCAATCTGAAACCCGGCATTCAAGGTTGGCGGATCGTTGCGGTCGCCAAATTTTCCTTCCGCGCCTTTGCCTGTTTTGCGATTGTCCGCGCCTGCGCCTTTGTTGTCGATGGGATGGCACGAGTTGCAGGATTGGGTTTTGTTGATCGAAACGCCTTGCTCGAAATACAGCTTTTTCCCCAGCGCAATCATGGCGGGAGTGTCCCGCTCGCTCCCGGGCATGGTGGCGGGCAGTTTGCCAAAGAGCGCGTGCGCCTGCATCAACAGGACGCCGTCCGGGGTTTCGGGCGAGGGGTTGACGCTTACGTGGGAAGGCTCCGCCTCTTGGGTCCTGGCTGCATTTGCGCGTGCCGCCGTCGTGGATTCAGCCGAAGCCTGAGAAATCAGATTGCCCCCTAGATCGGAGGAAACCAGTGCACTCAGCCCCGTTGCCAATACAACAACTGCCCGTAGTTTCTTTTGCATAGCCAATACTCCTTGGTGGGTTGTTGAGGGTTTGCTGGCGCAGCTCCATTTGAGCCGAAGCTGTCGGTTCTCTGCCGCCAGCGCCTAAAAATTTGAGCTGTGCTTTTTGTTTGTGTTGCCCTTGGAACGCATACTTTCCGTTACTCGTCAAACCTGCCGCCAAATTTGCCGCTTAAACCAAGCCGTTGCCAACTGCGTTAGCGCCGCATAACCCAGCACGATGACGGCCCAAAAGAGCCAGGAGCGCGGAGGCGGCGGCACAAAGCCAAACGCGCCTGCCAGTGGTGAAAATCAACGGCCAACTCGCCCGGCTTTCAATAAACGGGATTTTGTTGGTGCGAAGGACAGGGATGATCAGGGTCTGAGCGAAGAGCGACTCCACGAATCAGCCGGCGTGCAACAGGGCCGAACGGCGCCGACGGTCAAGTCAGGCACAGTTCCGGCAACATGGAGGCGGCTAGGGTTTTCATTGGCCTTTCCATGCACGCCTCAGCTTGGTTCTATTCCTTGAAATAATCGCGCACTTTTGCTGCGATCTGGCGATCCGTCATCTTGTCGGCGGGTTCCACCGCAACAATGGTTTCGCCGAGCTTGGCGTTTTCAAGATGCCGTTTCAGCTCTCCCTTGGCCTCGCCGGGACCAAAAATCAGGAGGGATTCGGCGTTGCGAAAGGCCGCCGTCACCTCCACATAATATTGGTCGAGCTGACCCGCAAACTTGCGTTCGCGGCTATCGTCGGCCTTGACCAGCTGTGCTTCGTAGGGCGCCGTTGGCCTGTTGCCCTCACTCCGCCCCGGGTGTTTTTCGATATTGGATGTAATCTCCAACGTCTCTTCACCTTGGGAGGAGAGCAACACGATGACGGCCTTGCGATGATCGATCCATACCCCTGCCTTGATGTTCATAGACGGAACCTCCTGTCTTTTTGTTGCGTTGGTGTGTCTTGCAATGCTCGCTTGCCCAGAAAATGGCGCATTGCGAACAAGCCTTTGGACAATGTGCATCTAGGAGAAGCGCTAGGAGAAGCGGCCAGCTGCGTTGCATCAAAATCGAACTTGGCGCCGAGAAAAACGCAGGCGTCAATCATGCGCGCACAGTGCCCGATATTTCTGTCTCATCGCACTATTTAACGACGCTTCCTCTCTCAACACCCCTTATCCTCGTTCATCCGGCCTCTCGTTCCTGTGCCGGTCATATCTGTCGTCTCGGTCGTGGCGATCATCACCCCGATCATGGCCGGGAGGGTAACCCCAGAAACAGCCGCCAAGGGACGCCAGCGTTGCCATCAAGACGATCAACAGTATGATTTTTTTCACTTTTATCTCCTCTAGAGTTCTTTGCTCTCTTACCCAAAACGAATTGCCGCTCCGGCCTACAAACTGCCCACCTGAACGTTGTTCGCACCTGGATCGCGTGCTCCCGGCGGTTGGCCAGCGTTGTCGCCGCATAGACCGCGGTATTCTTTGGCGAGTTGGCATGGTTGATCGGATTGATCAGGTTAAACAAGCCCCAAGCCCGCCGGGACTCTCTGCGGGTTTGTTACTGTGCGCCACGATGGCGTCCCGACCCAACTCGCTGTTCGCACGCAAACCATTGGACGTAAAAATGCATGACCACCTTTCTTGCACGGGCAATGCTTTCAGCGCACTCGTTCAGCTTCAAAGCTTTCGGGTGCGTTCTTTATCTGGCGCCGCTTGGCCAGTTACGCCTTATTGGTGATGCTCACCGATGATAGAGCCGATGAAGGCTCCTGCAGCTCCGCCGACCACGGATGCGCCGCCAGCGCCAATCGCGCGAAGCCGCTCAGAGTCGTTTGCTGCGTGCGGTTCATTCCTGAACAACCGGACGAACAGTGGAGGTGCATTGAGATCCGCCCTCATTGCAGAGGGTTGCAATCAGTTGTTCATTGGCAAGAGTTGCCTCATTTTGATGAGGAAAATGCAATTCCCGGTCCTTGACCTCAATGCATTCCAAAATTTGCAACAAATTGAATATTTTCAATTTATTACGCAAAACAAAAACTCTCGCCAAAGAGATCATGAGCCAAACACACCGTTGCGCGCAACTTAATAGTAGCGCCAACTTCAATTGGCGCCGCTACACTATGCGCCCCTGGCACAACCACGCTTTCAAGGAGCATCCTGACAATCCCTGACCTGCACGAATCCAGACAACCCCATCGCTGAACCGCCCCCCGAAGCTGGCCGATCAAAATTCGTCGATCAAACGGATGCGCAGCAAGGTTGCAACTGAAGCCGTCATCAGGCAAACCTGGGAGGAACCACAGCACATCTCGACGGAATATCAATAAATAATGCGAGCTGCAACAACTGACGGCCAGCGTCTCTGTCGCTCGCCACTCGGCACGTTGGAACCATGATTCCATGTTCATTCCGCGTGCCGCCCACAAGCACAATCCTCACCGTCTAAGAACAATCCCGCACCCCTGCAACACCAATGTCAACAACGCAACGATTGCGTTGACCGCAACACATTCTCGCCGCCCCAATCCCCCTTGCCAACGACAAATTTTAAAACAACCACCCGTAATAGCATGACAATTGATTCTTTAACTGTTCGCCTCTTTTCGGGCATTGGACTTGCCTTACTAGAAGCAGAGAAGCAGTGAGCAGCGACTTAAGCAAAGTCGACTTTCAATTGAACACGAACGAGTTGTCCCAACCCAGGAGGCATCCATGAACGTCAATCTCGCCAACATTGCCTTGGAACCGATATTTTCCATCCTCATAGGCATATTGATTCTGCTTGTACCGAGGTTCTTAAATTATTTCGTGGCGGTGTATTTGATTGTCATCGGTATTTTGGGGTTGATGCATTCGGTGCGTGTCTAACCTCATTAGATAAAGGCGAACAACGCCTGCAGATACAATCTATGTAAAGGAGCACAACATTGATGCATGCAACGAAAGTCAAGGGCGTCAGATCTGTAACAAATGACTCGCAGTATAACCTTTAATCAACGAGGGACTGAATATGTCACTGGGCACAATATTACTCATAGTTTTGATACTGATTTTGGTGGGAGTCATTCCAACATGGTCTCATAGCCGATCATGGGGCTACGCGCCTGGCGGCACGGTTGGGCTCATCTTAATTATTTTAATCGTCCTGATGTTACTGGGAAAAATTTAACTGGAGAGAGAAATTGAAAATAAACGCGTCTTATAAAAGTATTCTGGCTGTCGTGGTCATGGCGTCTGTTCTTGGGTTGACCGCATGCAAGCAAGACGGGCCGGCTGAGAAGGCCGGGCAAAAGGTTGATCAGGCGGTTGAGCAAACCAGTAAAAAGGTGGATCAAGCAACTGATCAGGCAGGCAATAAAATTGAAAAAGCCGTGGAATCTATGGATGACGCGGCCATCACCGCCAGGGTGAAGGCTGAAATATTGGCAGACCCGGTACTCAAGTCTTCCCAGGTCTCCGTGACGACCAAAGGGGGCGTTGTGCGGTTGAGCGGCATTGTTGATTCCAATCAAAGCATCGATAGGGCGCTGGAAATTACCCGTGGCATCAAAAATGTTCAGGCTACCGAAAATAATCTGGTGGTGAAAAGCGCCAAATAAGGCTTGAGCTTTTCGCCGCTGCTGCAGTTGCACTGCTGCCGCTTCAGGACCTGGTCTCCCTTTCAAGGGTGGCCAGGTCCTGCAAAGGGGTAAGGCGTGTTCGCCCAACAGGCGATCAACAAATAAGCCCGCTACAGCGGCGAGCGCGTCCACCGCGTGTCCTCAAGAGGACTGAAGAATGAATCGAAATAAAAGCGTTCTGCATTGCATGATTGGCGTTTTGTCCTTGTCGGCCGTGATCGCGGCGGCGGCGGATCCGTCGCCGGTGCAAAAAATTGCCGCGACGCAGGAACAGGTCTACGGCAGTCAGCTTATGACCAATGAAGAGCGCGCCGAATATCACGGCGCAATGCGCGCCGCGAAAACGGTCGAGGAACGAGAACTCCTCCGCAAGGAACAACACCAGCGGATGGATGCGCGCGCCAAGACCCGCGGCGTGACCTTGGCCAACGAACCCCTCGTCAGAGGCGAGGGCGTGAACCGTGACGGCCATCGCTAGGCTTTGTGCAGCACCCTTTTGATCAGGCTTTCGACCCCGACCTTAAGCTGACCATTGCACTGATGACGGCCTGGATCGAGCAGGCTGCGTTGTCGGCGCAGCCCCCCTCTTCCTGGAAAATCTTCTGCGTTCTTGGCCACCGGTAAAAAATCCTGCCAATCTGGTCAAGGATTGTTCACCGGCGACGGGAACGCGGTTGTTCCCTGCGCCTTTCGGCGGCGCTGAGCGGATTTTCCCGAGCGTGAACAACGCGCGATCTGTTGCAATTTTCTTCGGAAAAAAGAGCGCCCTGCCGACCAGCGCCCTTCTGCCCACTCCTGTTTCACACCTTGCAAAATATCGATTTTACAGGGCAAACTGGACGAGCATTCTCGACCTTTGCGAGCATGGCAAGCCAGACTTCACCAAAATATGCATCACGGCCGCCTCCGCATGGATTGTCGCGCTCAAAGGAGAAGAAGAACATGGCGAATCGAGTTTTGATTGTCACCGGCAACGCCGACGATGCCAAAACGCTGGAGAAGGTGCTCGGCAATGCACGGGACGGCCTTTTTACCGTCGAGTGGGTGACGCAGTTGTCTGCGGGGCTTGCTCGCCTGCGTGCAGGCGGCGTCGATGCCGTCATTGCCGATCTCTCGCTGGCCGACAGTCAAGGCATCGACACCTTTGACCAGCTGTTCGCCGCAGCGCCGCACACGCCGATAGTGACGCTCAGCGCGGCGGACGACGAAGAATTAACTACCATGTCGGTGCAGCGCGGCGCCCAGGGGTATCTGTCGAAAAGCAATCTGGACAGTTACCTGACGCCGCAGTCGCTGCATAACCTTATCCAGCGCAAGGCCGTCGAAGAAACCTATTTCCTGGAAAAAGCGCGCGCCGAAATCACCCTCAACTCGATCAGCGACGCGGTGATCGGCACGGACATGACGGGCAACGTCGACTATCTCAACATTGCCGCTGAATGCATGACCGGCTGGTCGCGGGAAGAAGCGCGCGGCTATCCCATCGGCGAAGTCATGCGCATCATTGACGGTGCCAGCCGCGAACCCAAGCCCAATCCGGTTGAATTAGTGCTGCAGCACAACACATCCATGGCCCTGACCGAGGGCACGATTCTGATCCGCCGCGACGGCCAAGAAGCAGCCATTGAAGATTCCGTTGCGCCTATCCATGATTGGGACGGCAAACTGACCGGCGCGGTAATTGTGTTTCACGATATTTCGGCCGCCCAGTCGATGGCCATGAAAATGGCGCATCTGGCGCAACACGATTTCCTCACCAATTTGCCCAATCGCGTTCTGTTGAATGATCGGGTGGCGCAGGCCATTGCCCTGGCCAAACGACGCGGCACCCATCTGGCCCTCTTGTTTTTGGATCTGGATCATTTCAAACACATCAACGACTCGCTTGGCCATGCGGTTGGCGACCAATTGCTGCAATCAGTCGCAGATCGGCTGTGCGCCTGTGTGCGCGGCTCCGACACGGTGAGCCGGCAAGGCGGCGATGAATTTGTGATTCTGGTGACCGAGGACAAATTTGCGGAAAAGGCGGCCCTGGTTGCCGATAAGATTCTCTCGGCTCTGGCGGCCCCGCACCTCATTGGCGAACACGAACTGCATGTAACCACCAGCATCGGCATCAGCATCTATCCAGAAGACGGCAAGGATGCGGAAACGCTGCTCAAGAATGCGGACACCGCCATGTACAGCGCCAAGGAGAAAGGCCGCAACAATTCGCAGTATTTCAAGCACGACATGAACGTCCGCGTGGTCGAGCGCCAGGCCATTGAAAACAGCCTGCGACATGCGCTGGAACGGCAAGAATTTGTCTTGCACTACCAGCCCAAAATCAATCTGGAAACCGGCGCCATTGCCGGCGTTGAAGCCCTGCTGCGCTGGAATCACCCGGAATGGGGCATGGTTTTGCCCGGTCGATTCGTGGAGATCGCCGAAAGTTGCGGCCTGATGGCGCCCATTGGCCGCTGGGTGCTGCGGGAAGCCTGCACCCAGGCCAAGCGCTGGCAAGACGCCGGGCTGGCCCTGGATTCCATCTCGGTCAACATCTCTGCACAGGAATTTTGCGGCAAGGACTTTGTGGACGGCGTGCGCGCCATTGTATCCGAAACCGGCCTGGCCCCGGCCTGCCTGCAACTGGAGATCACCGAACGCGTCTTGATGCGGGACGCCGAATCCAGCATCGCGATACTGGAGCAACTCAGAGAGATGGGGGCACAGGTGGCGGTTGACGATTTTGGCGCCGGTTTTTCCAGCCTGAGCTACCTCACCAAATTTCCGATCAATATCCTCAAGATTGACCCGTCCTTTGTGCAGGACATTGGTTCCGCCAAAGGTCATGGCATTATCGCCGGCGCGATCATTGCCATGGCGATCAGCCTCAAGCAACGGGTGGTGGCCGAGGGCGTTGAGGACGAGGAGCAACGGGCTTTCCTCAAAGCGCTGCATTGCGACGAAGGACAAGGCTATCTGTTCAGCAGGCCGCTTGCCGCCGAACAATGCGCCTTGCTGCTGCGTCGATCCTAGTTGCAACAGTTGCCCGGAAGAAGCGTATCACGGCCAGCGTGATCGTCGTCATTGTCGTCTCCTTCCAATAGGCGCGAGAGCCTGGCGCACTGCCAGCGCCAGCAAGGCCCAACCATGAGACGCCGCACTCACTAAAAAAAGTGGCGCCCAATGAAAATCAAACCCAACCCAACCCAACCAAACCAAGAGGCCGCCCAATGAAAAAAATATGCTTCGCACTCATGCTGCTGACGTCAGTCGTCATCCTGCCGCATTCGATAAGGGCGGAGGTCAACGTCAGCATCGGATTTGCTCTGCCGGCGCCGGTGGTGTTTGACGCGCCGCCAGAGATGATCGTCCTGCCTGACACCAACAATGTGTACGTTGCGCCTGACAGCGACTTTGACCTGTTTTTCTGGAACGGCTGGTGGTGGCGTCCCTGGGAAGGCCGCTGGTACCGATCACATTCGTACAATCGGGGCTGGACCTATTATCGCAAGGTTCCCAGCTTTTATTACGATGTCGACCCCGGCTGGAGAGGCTACTACCGCGACCGCAATTGGTCTGGAAACCGGTGGGAGTATGAACGGATTCCCAATAAACGGCTCCACAACAACTGGAAAAAATGGCAGACCAATCACTATTGGCAAAAGAATAAAACATGGGGGGTGGAGAACCATCAACCCAGACCGCAACAACATACCCAGGAAATAAGGCGTCAAAGACAAGAACATTATCAACAACTCCCTGAGGTGCAGCGACATCAGCAGCTCATCCAGGAACAGCAGCGCCAGATCCAGACGCCTCAACGACAACCTCAGGCTCAACGGCAACCACAGCGGGTGCAGCAGGCGCCTCAAAAACAGCCACAAGCGGCAGAGCGGCAGATCCAGGCGCCTAAACGGCGTCCCCAGGCTCAGCAACAAAACGAACAGGAGCAAAAAAACAAACAACAGCCGCAGGTGCAAAGACAACAGGATCAACAGCCCCCCCAACGCAATGACGCGCACAGTCGGGGCCGGCAGGACCAGAAGAAATCACCGCCCCAACAACTGTCTCAAGAAGAACAGGACAAGCAAGCAAGAATGACAGGCAGGGGCCAATAATGGCGGCAAGTAGCCGCCCCCCCTGCCCTTTCACAAAATATTTGGCCGGATTCGGCAGCAGCAGAGTCACGGCAAGCAAGGTAGAGTATGAAAGACAACACCCAGGCGCTTTTGTCGCCTGAAGAATGCAAACAGCAATTTATTGACCTCAGCGGAGTGGAGTTTGAACCGGACATTGCCGCCAACCTTTGGCCCATGGTGTTGAAACACAAATGGCTGCTCTCGGAAAAACTGTATCGCGACGTAGGGTTACGAACGGCCTGCATCGACTTCCTGGATAATATGGAACACGCGCCCGATGAGGAAGAAGCCCACAAGCGGCGAAGCATCTTAAACGAGATGGGCGCCCAGACTATGAGCAGGGAGATGTGGGACACCATTTCCGATTCCCAACCTCCCAAGCAGTTGGTGCAACGCAAAATCATTCTCCCCCTGATCGAGGCCGGCCTTTCCCAAAAGCACGGGGTGGTCCCCCCGAAGACAATCCTGTTTTTTGGCCCTCCAGGCACCGGAAAAACCCATTTTGCCAAGGCCATTGCCGGGGCCTTGTCCTGGAAATACATTGAGATTGTGCCCAGCATGCTGATGGTGGACGGGGTTGAAAAAATCGGCGCTAATCTGCGCGAGCTGATGGAAAAGGGGCGCGACCTTGACGAGGTGGTTCTCTTTATCGATGAATTTGAAGAGATTGCCGGGAGTCGTGACGTGGGCGACCGGATTGACAAGTCGATCACCAACGAGTTTCTCAAGCAAATTTCTTTACTCAAAAATCAAAAAAACAAAATCCTCCTGGTCTGCGCCACCAACTACATTCGACAATTGGATGCGGCCATGCTTCGACCGGGAAGATTTGATTGCATCATTCCGGTGGGTGGCTTAGATAAGGAAGGCAGGACTACAATTCTCGAATATTATCTTGCAAAATTAAACACCGGCGACGTCAATGTAGAGCAGATTGTTGAACTGACGTCCGGATTCACTCCCGCAGACATCCAGTATCTGTTCCAACAGGCCGCCCATTTTGCCTTTGAACAGGAACTTGCCAGCAAAAAGGACTATCTGGTCACAGCAGAGACGTTCGTTCATATCTTGCCGAAAGTTCCGCCTTCTTTAAGCGACGAAGTGATTGACGAGTTTAAAAAAGACAGCGTCAGCTTTTCTCGAGTTTGAGAGAAAGCCTTTGAAGTGTTGAAGTGCGCCCGGTGCGGTTGCCCGCCCTCCCCTTCCATCTTTGACGGCCGCTGACCAACATCATCAAGACGGTTTATCAGGTGAGAAGGCCACTATGGCAAAACGCAAACAGGATTCAACCGCCGTTGCGGACGCATCAGGCGACGCCAAGACCATCGAGGCGCCCAGCAGCGGTGAACAAACCGTAGCCGTGCACGAGACGATCAAGGACAAAACCGTCAGCTTTCCGATTGTCGGCATCGGCGCCTCGGCCGGAGGGCTGGCGGCTTTCGAGTCGTTTTTCTCCGGCATGCCGGTCGACGCGGATCCCGGCATGGCCTTTGTCCTGGTGCAGCACCTGGCGCCGGACCACAAGAGCATCCTCACCGATCTGATCCAACGCTACACCCGCATGCAAGTCTTCGAAGTCGAGGACGGCATGGTGGTGCGGCCCAACTGCACCTACATTATTCCGCCCAATCGCGACATGGCCTTTCTCGGCGGCGCCCTGCAACTGCTCGAGCCGACCTCCCCCCGTGGACAACGCCTGCCGATTGATTATTTCTTCCGCTCGCTCGCCCAGGATCAGCACGAACGAGCCATCTGCGTTGTGCTGTCGGGCACCGGCAGCGACGGCGCCCAGGGAGTGCGGGCGATCAAGGGCGAAGGCGGCATGGCCATGGCCCAGAATCCGGCCACCACCGAGTACGACGGCATGCCGCGCAGCGCCATCGCCACCGGTCTGGTTGACTTTGAGCTGCCCCCGGCCGAGATGCCGGCGCAGTTGATCGCCTATGCGGCCCACGCCTTCGGCAAAGCGTTGAAGTTGGCCGCCGCGCCGTCGCCCAAAAGCGAGAACGCGTTGAAAAAAATTTTTATCCTGCTGCGCGCCCAGACCGGGCACGATTTCTCGCAGTATAAGCCAAGCACCATCAACCGCCGGATCGAGCGACGCATGGCGCTCCAGCAGATCGACACCATGGAGAGCTACGTTAAACATGTGCAGCAGACGCCAACCGAGGTGGAATCCCTTTTTCGCGACCTGCTCATTGGAGTCACCAATTTTTTCCGCGATCCGCCGGTTTTCCAGGCGCTTGAGGAAAAAATTATGCCGCAACTCTTTGTCGGCAAACCAATCGGCGGCACGATACGGGTCTGGACGCCGGGTTGCGCCACCGGCGAAGAGGCCTATTCCCTGGCTATCCTCCTTGCCGAGCATCAGGACTCGCTCAAACAGAGCTGCAAAATCCAGGTGTTCGCCACCGACATTGACAACCAGGCGATTGCCACGGCCCGCGCTGGACTCTATCCGGCCAGCATTGCCGCCGACGTCTCGCCGGAACGGTTGGCGCGTTATTTTTCGGCTGAAGGCGACGGCAGCGCCTATCGCATCCACAAAACCATCCGCGACATGCTGATTTTTTCCGAACAGGATGTGATCAAAGATCCGCCTTTTTCCCGGCTCGACCTGATCAGCTGCCGCAATCTCCTGATCTATATGGGTTCGGATTTGCAGAAAAAGCTGATCCCGCTCTTTTGCTACGCCCTCAATCCAGGCGGTTTTCTCGTGCTGGGCACCTCCGAGACGGTGGGCGATTTCGGCAATCTTTTCACCGTGCAAGACCGCAAGATGAAGATCTATCAGCGCAAGGACATACTGCAAGGCACATCGCGCATCGGTCTGGGCAGCTTTCTGCCCCCGCAAACGGCCATGGATGCGGCATTGCCGCAGGTTGTTGCTGGAACAATGCCTAATCAAAAAAAGCTGACACTACGCGAATTGACCGAACAGGCGCTTTTGCAGCAACTCGTCCCGTCCGGAGCCCTGGTCAACGTCCACGGCGACATTCTCTACCTGCACGGCCGCACCGGGATGTACCTGGAACCAGCGGTGGGCGAGGTGGGTGTCTACAATATTTTGAAGATGGCGCGGGAGGGCTTGCGGCACGAGTTAACCTCAGCCCTGCATAAGGTGGCTGCAGGCATGGAGATCGTCCGCAGTCCAGGGCTTCGGGTCAAGACCAACGGCAGCTTCACCCCGGTCAACCTGATCGTTCGACCGGCGCAGCCAAATGCAGAGGCAGCCTCCGAACCACCTTTATTCCTGGTCATCCTGGAAGAGGCCCCTCCAGAAACTGACGTGCAGACTCCGCGCAGTCCAGACTCAGGCTCCGACACGCAGGTTGCAGCGCTCAAGCAAGAATTGCGCGCCAAAGAGGAGTATCTCCAGACCACCAACGAGGAGCTCAAATCCTCCAACGAAGAGATGCAGTCGATCAACGAAGAATTGCAGTCCACCAACGAGGAGCTGGAGACGTCAAAAGAGGAGCTGCAGTCGGTCAACGAGGAACTGGCCACGGTTAATGCCGAACTGCAAAACAAGGTGGCTGACCTGACCCGCGCCAACAACGACATGAACAACCTGTTGGCCGGCACTGGCATCGGCACGGTCTTTGTCGATCACGGGCTGCGCATCCTGCGCTTCACTCCACCCGCCACCAAGATCATCAACCTGATCCAGAGCGACATTGGGCGGCCGGTAGGCCACATCGTCTCCAACTTGGCTGGCTACGACTCGCTGCTGGAGGATACGCGAGCCGTTCTGGACACTTTGGTTCCCAAAGAGGTGGAAGTTCACTCCCTGGCAGGGATGTGGTACGCCATGCGAATCCTGCCCTACCGCACCCTGGAGAACGTCATCGAAGGAGCAGTCATCACCTTTACCGACATCACCGAGAGCAAACAAATAAAGGCGGCCCTCAGCGAGGCGCATGCGCATCTGGCCGAGGCTGTTGTTGCCACGGTGCGCGAACCGTTGCTGGTGCTGAACGCAGACTTGCGGGTGATTTCGGCAAATCCTGCTTTTTACGGCGCTTTTCAGATGACGCCTGAAACCACTCTCGGACAATTGCTCTATGACTTGGACGACCGGCAATGGGACATTCCTGCGTTGCATGCACTGCTGGGAGAAATTCTGTCTCATAATGCCGTGTTCAACGATTTTGAGATGACCCACGAATTTGAAACGATTGGCAAGCTCACGCTTCGACTCAACGCACGACGCATCTTCACAGAACCGGGTCAATCCGAGCTGATTTTGCTGGCAATTGAGAATAGCCCCACCCCTGAATCGGGCAAGCAATTGGGATGACGCGAGTTCGGGCAAACCAGCGTATAATCGAGTGATTGGTCCTTTCCGAGCTCTTGGCGCAGCCTTTGGCAAAATGATCGTAAAGACGTGAGCCCTCATCAGCACAAAAAAAAAGCCCTTAGAGCAGCTGTGCTGCACTAAGGGCTTTGGTAAAAAATCGGCGGCGACCTACTCTCCCACATAGTCTCCCATGCAGTACCATCGGCGCTGAAGAGCTTAACTTCCGTGTTCGGGATGGGAACGGGTGGGACCTCTTCGCTATGGCCACCGAAAAA